>ERZ857503.845-NODE-845-length-20706-cov-4.160138_pt1 | contig 20706 bp, 24 predicted proteins | sample MGYA00519766_ERZ857503 | MGnify/ENA primary metagenome ERZ857503 (study PRJEB31778, sample SAMEA3449345) | human gut metagenome | biome: human gut; feature: human-associated habitat; material: faeces | place: United Kingdom | collected 2010/2012 ...
TGCCAGCAAAAACGCCGCAATTCTTCGTACCTTCACATCGCATCACCTCGTTTTCATTATATCTGCTGAGGGTAAAAAAAGCCAGTTGAAACAGGATACTTTATTGAATTCATTTCGTGGAGTATCCATTTCAGTTCAGTATAACATGGATTCCATAAACCTGCCCTATCCGCAGCGGGTAGTTTTCATCGTTCAGGTTTTTCTTTTGATATCGTTGCCTTATCCGGGTGGATCAGAGTGATGGGCAGCCCCTTTTTTCTGGCATAGTTGACGGTCATTCCCGTTCCGCTGCGGATAGAACGGTCGTTGTCATAGACTGCCAGTAAGTAGCCTGCACGGTCCACCATATACTCGTTGCGTCTCCGGTAATTGACCGCCGGGGGCGCTTCTTTATTACCCACGATAACCGTTTCCGCACTGTGTCGGATCAGAAAAGACATACGGCTGCGGCTGCGATCTTCCCAGTCTGTGTCGTGGCCCTCAAAGGGCAGAGCGATCTTCAGTTGGATCTCGCTATATTCCGGCTGTTCTTTGAGCCGCAGCAATATCTCCCCGGCCCACATATCCACGCCCAGAGCGCCGCCTACCCAAAACTGGCGAAAGCCTTGCTCATAGAGCTGGATCAACTGATCCCGGATGCGTTTCTTGATCCGCTTGCAGCCGTTGTTGTTTTCATCATATTTGAAGCGAAAGCGTGTCGATCTATGGCCGGTGATGGCACAGGCAAGTCCCCTTGTCATATTGACACCTCACATAACATCGAACAAAATAGTGTTTTAATTATATATTGACGCTTTATAAGCGTCAATAATGCTTTAGGGTTAATTTTAGTATGCGCTGCCTTCGGATAAACTAATTCCGTAAGGTGGTGATAACTCTGGAATGGGATTTTGACTTTTCCGAGCGCATGGAAAACCTGTCTTATGCTATCGGATACTATCGCAAGAAAAAGGGATATTCCCAGGAACAGTTGGCAGAGATCCTTGATATTAGCCGCCAGCATCTCGCGTCCGTTGAAGCGCCCGGCATGAGTCATGGCCTGTCTCTGGATCTGCTGTTTAGGATAGCCACCGTCCTTGAAGTGGAGCCGTATCTGCTGCTGAAATTTCGACTTGAGAAGTAAGATTTTTCATTAAGATGATGATAAGTCTTTTCTCTGACCTAAATCTCTGATAGAGTGAGTCCTTCTGGGTGGTTCACAATGAACCGCTCCTGGGTCCAGCGAATGGGCGCAGTTCTCCCTTGGCGGAAGATTTTGAAATTGCCATTGATTCAGAGAGTGGTTTGTACTACATTTTGGTACAAACCACTCTCTCTTTTATTTCACGGTATAGAGATTGGAGGTGCTGCTCCCATTCGGCCTGTGCCGGGAAGCCTTTTTCAGATAGCCGTGCTGCTCCAGATCGTGCAGCGCCCGTTTGACCGTGGAGCGGGACAGCTTCATGTCCGAGGCAATGGTCTTGATGCCAGGCCAGCACTTTCCCTCGGCATCGGAGCGATCCCGCAGGTACATATAGACCGCCTTCGCTCTGGATGGAAGCTCAGTGTCGGCGTAAATCGTTCCGAAGTAGCTCATCGTTCCTCCTCTCCGAATGTCTTCATCTGCTTTCCTCTTTTTACAGCTCTCTCCTGAGCCGGAGCATGGGCGATGCCACCCCTGCTGGATACCGCATAGCCGCGGCTTTCGTCCATCTCATCCGGCTCACTGAGCTGCGGAAGATTCCGCTCCAGATCCACCCGGTTGGCATAGGCCACCGCTCGGTTGGCTCTTTCCGGCACCACATACGGCTCCCCGAAGGTAATGCCCCAGTTTAAGAAGAGTTGGAGCCGGGTCCGCATGGGATGGGTGCCAGTTTTCATGACGATAAAGCTGCCCTTGGGAATGGATTTTAGCTCGTCGGGCGTCAGCAGGGCGCGCTCCATCATCTGCAGGCTCTGGCTGGGATCATTCTTGCCCCGGCTCACCGAGCCGGAGAGGACGGTGCGGCTGCCCAGGGCTTTGGACAGCACCTCCGCAGTCTGGCTGTTGGGGGCGAAGCCGCCGAAGATGGTGTCCTGGCAGTTGTCCTGAATGATCTCGCAGCCCTCTTTTCCGTAGTTTTTTTCGAGCTGCGCCAGCGACTGAATGATGGGAACCAGTGTCAATCGGCGAGAGCGGCCTGCGGAGAACAAGGGCAGGATATCAAAGGGCGGCATGGTGCCGAACTCGTCGCAGAAAAGCACCACCCGGTTTTTCAGCTTGCCGCCGTTCTCATCGGCCACGGCAAACAGCTCCCGGCTCAGGTTCTGGATCATGAGACCGGCCATGAAGTTCTTGGTCGTGTCTTCTTCCGGCAGGATCAGAAAGATGGCAGACTTCTCCGAAGCAAACTTCTCAGCGTCAATGGCGCTGTCGAAGCACAGGATCTGCTCCAGCTCGCTGTCCAGAAAGGCATTCAAGCGGGACAGCACGGTGGACATGACGGAGGCCATTGCCTGCTCGGCGCTGTTGAGGGCGGCACCGGCAAACCACCTCGCCTTGTGATCCGGCGGCAGTTTTGCCATCAGGAGCTGGAAGTGGCTCTTGCCCTTGACACGGCTGGGCTCCAGCAGATCCTGCACCAGCTTGAACACGGAGACGATATGGCGGCGCTCCTGGGGGTGGTCTTTATCGGGCGGCAGGAACTCGGCCAGCATCAGGATGACCGAAGTGAGAAGCCCTTCCGCCGCATCGTAGAAGAAAGCGTTCTGGCCGCGGTTGCTGTCATCGCCGTCCGGATTGACGATGGTCTTGGACAGGATTTTGGCGTATTTCTCGGCCTTGGCCCGGGCTGCAAGATTGTTCGGGTCACTCCGGGCAATGTCCATATACCGGTTGACCAGCGTCAGCAGATTGTTACCGTCTGAGCGGGTGGGATTTCGCAGGTCGATCACGGCCACATTCTGATACCCATAGCAGTTCTTGGCAATGGCGCCGTAATTGCGGGCGAGGTCGCCCTTGCTGTCCAGCGCCAGCCAGCTCATGCCGCTGGCGCAGGCGTACTCCAGATTGGGATAGAGAAAATAGGCGGTCTTGCCGATGCCGGAAGCGCCGATCATCAGGCAGTGGATGTCATCGCTGTCCACGAGGGCGGTGAGTTCGCCTTTCTTTCCCTTGCACCCCAGCACCAGCCCCTGCTCCGTGGGCAGGTTCTGGCCGCTGCGCCATTTCTTCACCTCGAAGGGGACATGGGCATAGGTCTGCCGGATCTCTTTGGCTGTGGCCCATCTTGCGGTGCCGTGCTGGCCGTCGCCGACCGTTTTGGATTTGATCCCGCTCAGGGTGTAGTAGTGGGACAGGCCCGCCAGACAGCCGATGACCAGAAACATCAGCCCGCCGGCCGCCAACAAAATCAGGACTTGGTGTGGCATGGTTAACCCCTTTCAGGGCACACCACTTCCTGCTCGGCATCATTTTTCTGAATGCGCACATCACTCTCGTTACGGCCTACTTCGGGCGAACAGGAAGTGGTGTGCGTTGTTGTTATTTACTGCATGACTTGTGCGTAGGACGGTTCCTCAGCGGTCAGATCATCATTCCAATCCTTGTGTGTGGGAATGAGCCTTTCCACCGTGTACCTCTCTGCCAGCTGTTCCTTCATGCGCCGGCTGGCCAGATGGCCAGCCTCGTCATTGTCGAGGCAGAGCAGGACCGTATTGATTTGCGGCTGCCGCTCCAGCAGCTTCAGCACCGGCTGAATGGAGGTGCCGCAGCAGGCCACATAGCTGTGGCTCTGCCAGCCCTCCGGATGGAGCGTGATGTAGGAGAGCATATCGATGGGAGCTTCGAACACATAGAGGCTCCCATCTGTGCCGATGTGGTGGAAGCTGTGGCGGGGATCGCAGCCCTCCACATTGAGCCGGAAGGCTTTGCCGAAGCTGTTGGCGCTGCGCTTGTGGGCATGGCGGGGGACGCCGTCTTCATCCGTACCCACGAAAACCGCATTGTGGTAATCGGCGTCTTCATACAGCAGCTTCTCTCTTGCAAAGTGCGCCACAACGCTCCGGTCGATATTCCGGTGCTTGACCAGATAGGCATAGACCCGGCGCATATTGGAATTGGCCGGCGGAAGGACAAAGGGCTTCGGCGGCTCCTCTACCCGTTCTTCGGCAGAGGGATAAACCGTTCCCAGCTCGCCTCCCAGAAGCATGGTCACCGCCTCCGGATAGCTGAGGTGATAAAACCGCTGCACGAAGCTGACGGCGTGGCCGCCCCGCTCCTCGGCATGATCGTACCACTCGTTGCCGCGGATGGTGACACTATGGTCACGGGCCAGCCGTTTCTCTCTGCCGGAGGCAAGGAGCTTTTCGCCCCGGCAGCGGAGGAACTCCTCCAGATCAACGGAGGCGGCTCGCTGCTTCTGTTCTTCCGTGAAATGAATGTAAGTCGACATAGGCTCCTCCTGTTACATGGTCTGCTGATAGGATACCTGCTCCTCATGATCATCCGCCTTGTGGCCCATGGCCATCCGCTTTTCCGTCAGCCGCTTGCGCCGTTTGGAATCAATGCGAATCCCTGCCGGATTGCGAGGCGGCATGGAATTGTCCCGGAAGATCCGGCTCATGTGATGGAGCAGCTTGGTTGCCGCCAGCATGACGGACGGATCTCGGAACTGGTCAAAGCGGTCAAGGAAGAATTGAGCATACGCATTGCCCTGGGCAGCGGAGCGGGTGAACCAATCCCTGGCCTGCTCCCGATCCTGTTCCACATCCCGGCCCAGGAGATACAGCTTGCCCAGTGTGTACTGAGCAAACGGGTTTCCTTGTCTGGCGGCGGCAGTCAGGTACTCCAGAGCTTTTCTCACATCCTTCTTTACGGACTCACCGGTGAGACAGAGCTTCCCAAGGCGGTATTGGGCAAACGGATTCCCATGCCCGGCGGCCTTGTCCAGCCAGCGCACCGCCTCATCGGTGCGCTTTTGAGAGAGCAGGAGCTTCCCGAGTGCGTATGCCGAAAAGTCATTTCCGGCCTCTGCGGATAAGCGAAACCAACGCTCCGCCTTTTCATGATCCCGCATTGTGGAGAGATCATCCCGGTAGAACTTTCCCAGCTGATGCGCCGCCACCGTGTATCCTTCCACCCAGAGCTGTTCCAGCACCCGGACGGCTTCGGCGTGTTCCTCATCCAGCGCATAGACATCCTGCAGAACCGTTTTGGCGGCACGATAGCGTCGAGCCTGTTCATATACGCTGCTGGATCGCTGCTCCTCATGTGCCGCCTCCGGCTCCGGCTCATCTTGCATTTTCTCATCTTCAAAAGTCGGGAGGCCGAGGCGGATGTTCTCGGCCTCCCGGATGATATCGTTTTTAATCCGGCGGAACTCTTTCTGCTGAGAGAGCGGGAGATGCTCCCGCGGTGTACGGCTGCCATAGCACTCGTTCAGCTCATCCCGGATCTGATTCCAGGTTTCATAGCACTTTGCTACTTCCGGCTGCCGGGCCAGCTCGTCCACGATGGTGTCCACCAATGCTTTGAGCGGTTTCTTCAGATAGCCATACTGCTTTTTCCCGGTGGTGGTTTCCAGCGCCTGCACCAGCTGGCGCATCTGCTTCTCGATGACAGGGTTGTCGCAGAGCTGATGCTCCATCTTCTGAATCAGCTCCCGCATGGTATCCTGCGCCACTTCGATCAGCTCTTTATAGGCAACATCCTTCCGCTCGTAGATCTGGATCATCTCATCCCGGAAGATGGTGTTGGTCAGCTTGGAGCGCATGGTCGCAATGCCTTCCCTGGTCAGGAAGCCCTCCTTCGGATCGTCTGACCAGACCATCATGTGGATGTGGGGGTGATGCCCCTCATTGTGGAAGGCCGCATACCAGCGGAAGTGATCAGCCGGTATCTTCATGGCCTTGGCCAGATCCTGTGCGTGCATCATGAGCAGGCCGCGCCATGCGTCCGCATTGTCGTACCCCAGCCGGGCAGCATCCTCACGGCGCAGGGAGTAGATGATGGTCCACACATTTCCGTCATGGGCTTCCAGCTCGGACATGGCTGCGTCGAGGTCTACTGCGGCGGCGGAGCTGAACAGGCCATGGGCCCCGCGGCGCTCCACACGGGGGCGGGTGGCAATGTAGGACAGGTATCCGCTCTCAGAATTTATTTCGTGGAGGTTTGCATCCAGTGCCATGGTGATGAAGGCTGATGCGGTACCAAGGGTAGGCGTCTTACGGTAATCCTCATACTCGAACAGCTCCACGGCATCAGGGAAATCATGCAGGAGCTTTTGGATCAGTTCCCGCTGTCCTTTGGTGACGGGACCGTTGCCGGTCAGCTTCTCCACACCTTCGCGGGTGGCAATGTATTTCATGTACCCGCCGGCCTTTTCGGATTTGATGTAGCCGCTTTTCTGTACGAGCTTTGCCATGAGTTACACCGACTTCTGGAAGTCCAGCGCATCCTTGAACGAGATGCGCCCGTTGGTGCGCTTCATATCCCGAATGGCGCGTCCCCGCAGACGCTGGTACTCGCCTTCGTCGATATCGGTGTCGTAGGCGATGATCTGCCCCAGCACATTGAGATCCACGCCCTGCTTGAACAGGAGCGAGCCCATGCGTCCGGCGAAATTGTCCAGGGTGCCGGTGAGCATGGCGGAGAGTGCTTCGGGCAGGAAGCCGCCGGCGTTCTTCGTGTTCAGATAGCCGATGTAAAACCGGAGGGCATTCTCCACGAATTCGCTCCGGCTGGCGCAGTTGTCGAGGCGCAGGTAGATGTCTACCTTCTCGTCCAGATCCTCAGAGATCCAGAACCCCTTCTTCGTTTTTCTGCTTTCGGACTTCAGTAAAACCACTCCTTTTTTCGTCAAGTCCCCGCTGAGAACCCTTGCCACAGCGGAGCTTTTCCGCATCATAGGGTCCAACAGCTCTTTCCACCCGCCGGATTGTCCCCGCTGCGAAAAGCCGGAAACTGCCCGCACTGCGGGCAGAAGTGGGAGAGCCGGGGGCGGCATTGTCCCCGGCTCTTTCTCCTGCTTCGCTTTCGTCGGCTTCCCCCTCCCTTGGAAAGCGGCCCAAATCCCGCATATTTCCCCATGGTGGGGTACTCGGTCGGCCAGCCGCTGAAAGCCGCACACAGTGGCTCACAGGGGGCAACACGGCGCTACATCTGCATCTCTGGGGATGCAGGACTCTGCTCTGCCAGATAATCCGTACAGCACTCCTCCAAACTCAGCCCCCAATGCTCCTGACAGTAGGTGTTCATCTTGGGGAGGAGCAGAGCCTGCTCCTCGGCGCTGAGCCGGTACTTGAATGCCTCCTCGTCGCCGTTGCCACGCTGCAGATACACCTCCAGCGTGTCACAGACACGACGGGCATCCAGATCGTAGTTGGCACAGATGTTCAGCCAGTCGTCATTCTCGGAGGTGCAGACATCAGTTCCGAACACTTGATCCGCATTGAACGATACTTCCATGTAGAACTCCAGCAGGTTGTCGTTCTGAATAATGTCCTCGGCGAAGGAGATGTCCTCGGCACAGAGCCGCCGACTGCCAGTGAGGTATGCCGGTTCCGGCTCCTGGTTGAGTGTTCTCTCCTCCAGACGGTCCAGGAAGATCCGCCACCTCTCATCCGGCGCAGCGTTGCCTTTCTTCATGGCGAAGTAGGCGGCGGTGCTCACATCCCGGATTCTGAACCGCTTCCAGCCATCCATGATGTTGACGGCCTCCATATCTCCGCTGTCGAGGTCGATGTCGTAGGCACCCACCACCCGACCGGTGTTGTCCAGCCGCTCCGACACATAGGAGTTGAACTCCTCCTGAGAGATCCGCTGGGTGCGCGGCAGCGTTTCAACAAAGCGGTGGGGCGCTTCGTCGGGCGGCTTGCGGATGTAGCTGCGCAGACGGCAGGCGACCCGGAGCAGCTCAAGATTTTCCTGGGCCAAAATATAATCGGAGTTCTTCCGTCAGGAAGTAGTCGGCACTGCCGCCCTCCGTGACATGGAAAACGGCGAAGCGCCGTGTGGCCTCCCGAGCCTCCTTCTCCGCCTGCTGCTCTGCCCAGAGCTCATGGCTGATGCGCTCGTACTCCCGCTGAGGAAGCTGGTTGCACATTTCATCAAGGACATTCTCCAGATGCTCCTCCAGCGTTTCCCCCTTCAGTTGTTTGCTCAGAGCGTCATACCACCGCTCGTCGAGCCAGAGTGTGATCTCACGGCCCCTCATTGCATTCCTCCCATTTCCGGCCCGCACTGCTTCATCTCAGGGTATTCGGTCAGAAGATGCCACACGCCGTTTGCGTAGTTGGCGCTGTTGACCGTCTGACCAAGAAGATCGTCGGCAGAGAGCGACATCGTGATGCCGGGCACACCGGGATGCGCCGCGGCACTCTGGCCGCTCATCAGTCCTTCCGCCTGGGCTGCGGTCAGAGGCACAAAGCCGCACGGAGTCATCAGGGAAAAGATGCCGCCTACATGGGTGGCCAGGAAATCACGAACCGTGCGTGGGCCTGCGTCATCAGTCAGATCCTCCCGAAGCGTCCAGACGCAGTGGAGCAGCTCCTCACCATGGGAGGCATCCAGACCATTCTCCGCAATCCAGCGGTCTGCCAGCTCATCCAGCGGCTCGTCCAGCCCCCGCAGAAAGCTGGCGTCCTCCTCATTGATGGCGTCCTCGATATTGTCACGGATCAACCGTGCGGCGGTGATCTCCTCAGCGGCATCGATCAGCTGAGAGGGATCGGCCGCCATCCACTGCTTGACCCGGCGCTCATAGTCGGCGCTGATCCGCTTCTTCAGCTCCTTCTTGTAATCCATGACGATCTCATCTTTGTTCACTGGATCACCTCCGGTTCCTGGTCGGGCTTCGGTGCGGCGGCTCTCGGGCTGCGCCGGGGCTTGCTCGGAGCGGCGGCGCTTACATCGCTCTCATCGATATACTCCCGCACAGGGGCGGGCACATATTTTTCATAGAGCTTCACCAGCGCATCCGTCATCTCACGGTCCAGGTCAAGCTCCTTCTTGCCCATATAGCGTTTGAGCGCAGAGAGCTTCTCCTCGTCGAAGGTGATGGTCAGGTTCACTTGCTTCATTGGCACTTCCTTTCTCAGTCGTAGTTGATGTATTCGATCTGCAGCCAGTGGGTCCAGCCCCGACCCTCCAGCTTTGTTTTCACCACACCTTTTTTGGTATTCATAGCTTCAATCACATAACCGTCACCGATGTACACGCCGATGTGGCCGTCATGCCAGACAGCGAGACCGGGGATATCCGGCATGGTGTCGATGGTTCCGGACACTGAGGCGTTATAATACATCTGGTTGGCGCCAAGATCCGGCATCCCGTTGGTTCCATACTCGATAGTCATGGTGTCGGGATTGAGCCATCCGTACCCTTTGATCAGGCCCACGCAGTCTGTGGTTCTGCCTCCCAGCCAGTTGGCACGGATAAAGTCCGCATAGCTGCCGACACCGTCAGGGTACTGCTCCAGCTTGTAGGCGAAGAGCGAATCGGTGAGGACACTGCCGTATGTTCCCCAGACATAGCCCCAGCCGGACTCCCAGGCGTGTATGGCGTAGGTCACAAGGTCTGCGGCGTTCTTGGTGGTTGGATCGGTGAAGGCGGAGATGTCCAGCTCTATGCTGTTCCCATCCCCTCTGAGATACTCGCCGCTGTAGCTGCCGCCCCCGGCGCTCCCTGCAATCATGGTATAGATATGGTCGATGTTGCTCTTGTCATCGTCCGTGATCTCTCTGCCCAGATGGGCTTCCAGATTGGCGTAGGCCTGGGACAGAGAGACCGGCACCGCGACGGTGTATTCTTCTTCCTCTGTACTTGTAGTCCCGTCCTCCAGTGTCACTTCTACGGTTCGTGTTCGGGTTTCGGTGGTGTAGAAGCACTCCACGAAGCTGTTCGCCGCCCGTGTGGACGGGGCGTCGTCCCCAAAGCAGAGGGCATAAAAAACAGCCTTGACTCTGATCGGGTCAAGGCTGTTGCCGCTGTCCATCTGCCCGTTGGCAGAGGACACCGCCGAATCCAGAAGAGAAAAGGCCGAGCGCATTTCCTCGATGTGATATCGGAACTCCGCCGGGACTTCTGCGGAGAATTCCGCTCCGTAGAAGCATGCCTCCACCGAGTAGTTGTTATGCTCCGCCCCGCCTGAACCAAGGGAGCAGAGCAGGGCGATCAAAAGAATGACGGGTGAAAAGATTGCCACCAGAATCCAGCCCAAACCTTTCCGGGTCTTTTCGTTGGTAAGCAGCATGGCAGCGGCTTTGGCCACTGCGGCAGCGGGTATAGCCATGTATTCCACCTCCTGTTCTTTACAGCTCAATGATGCTATGATATATTTTCCAAGTAATATCGCTTGCATCTTTCGTTGTTGCATCCATTGCGTTTTGGTATCCGCTCAATGCCGTTTCTCTCATGCTTGCATTTGCAGGTTGCGTGTTTTGTTACATCGACAAGGGGGAAAATAATATGAGCAGCAGAATTAATGCGGTGAGCCAGGGAATCTGCGGGACGGAGTGGCCAAGTTCTGGGTACCTGAATAGACGGGGATACCGCAGCACGAGAGTGTAGGGTTGGATTTCCCTTGGGGTTCAATGCCCCACCGTCTCACCATAGAGAGCAGAGGCTTCGTTTGAAGTCTCTGCTCTTTTATCGTCCGCCCGCTGTTCCGAAGAGTTTCTCTTTGTAAGCCGGTGCGTGAACCTCCAGCAGGTATCGTTCATTGCCGCACTTGTACAGGCAGACGCCGCGCTGAGGAAACTTGATGAGATTGTATTCCGACTCCTCCAGCTGGAGCATATCCATGTAGGACCGCTTATCGATAGAGCCGGCGTTGAACAGAAACTGGTGAGGCGGGATGCTGAACAGGGGCTTGGTCATCTCACGGACGCCCTCCTGATCGAAGTCCTCCAGATTCTGACTGGCCAGCAGCATCGCCGATTCCTTCTTTCGCACACGTTTCAGGCAGTTTCGGATGTACTCGATGGCGGTAGGGTTGGACAGCCAGATATACAACTCGTCCAGAGCCGCCACGGTATTGCCCACGGTCAGAAGCTTGTCGGACATGAAGGACAGTACATTGAAGAGCATGGCATTGCGGACATTCTTGGCGGCACTGAGCATTCCCTTGACACCGAACACCAGGAAGCGGCTGGAGGTGATGTTGGTATGCCCATTGAAGAACTGGGCGTCGGCGCCCTTGCACATGGAGTGCAGTCCCAACAATACCTCTTGTAGGAGTTTTTGGGTGTAGAGCTGGTGCTGACCGGCGTCGTAAGTCTTGAACTCCTCCTCAATCAGGTCATAGAGGTCGGACAGGATGGGATAGTCCTCTGGGCGCATCCGGCTGAAGTTGGTGCGCTCGGTGATGCCGAATTTCCGATACAACTTGGACAGCATGATCTCGATGGTATCGATGTGCGCGTCGCTGAAATCCTTGTAGGCCCGGAAAAAGTCCTTGAGAAAGGAGATGTGCTGCGCCAGCAGGGTGCTTTTGCGAAAGGCCTCCGGCGCGTCGGTGGCGTTGGGGTCTCCGCCGTCATCCCAGCACTTGGGTTCCAGCACATTGATGATATACTGCCCGGCCATCAGGTCTGCAAAGCAGCCGCCCACCGCCTCGCACATCTCCTGCTGTTCATGTTCGGCATCCAAGCTGATGACGGACTTGCCGGACTCCAGCAGATTCAGGATCAGCAGCTTCATCAGGTAGGACTTGCCCTGGCCAGAGTTGCCCAGGATCAGGATGTTGGCAGAGGTCTTGTCCTCGTCCCGCTGGTCGAAGTCCACCAGAATGTTGCTGCCGTATTTGTCTTTGCCGATGTAGAAGCCCTTGGAATCCAGCTTGCCGGAGTAGTTGAAGGGGTACAGATTGGCCACCGAGCTGGCAGGCAGCACACGCTCAAACTGTGGGCCGAACACATTATGGCCGGACGGCATGACGGAGAGGAACCCCTCTCGCTGGCGGAGCATGAGCCGATCCACATTGAGCTTGGCGCGCACCAGTTCGGTGAGCACATCAGTCTGGAGTAGCTTGAGGGCGTCGTGGTCTGGAGCGGTCAGCTCCAGAAAGACGGCACAGTGCAGGAGAGGCTCCCGGTTGCGGTGCATGGAGGAAACCAGGGTGACCACATCCTGCAGGTCGGCCTCGGCGGTGACGGTCTGCTGGAGATCCTCGGTGCTGGAGCGGGACATTCGGTGCTTGTTGGCTGCGTTGTGGATGATCCTCCGCTCCTCGCCGGGGGTAATCTGACGGGTGTAGATGCGTATGGTGACCCCGTCCATCTCCCCCAGATGCCGCAGGATGGCCTGCTCATCGGTGGCGGTGGGGTACTCTCGCAGGGCCCACACACAGCGGCAGGTGTTTCCGCACAGGTAGTGATCCACCTTGAAGTCAATGACCGAGGGGGCCACCATGTCCAGGTAGTCCTTGATATATGGCTCCGCCTCTGCGGGGCGGCGCACATTCTTTTCTCTGGTTTTCTGCAAAGCTGATACCTCCTGTCCGGGCCGTCAGGAGGCATTCCAACCACTGCGGCCGCGTCTCCTGACGGCCGCATGAAGTTGTGGGGGCTGGTCAATCGTTCAGGATGATCCAGCGTTCCCCGTCATGATCCTCATATTTTTCTGTGGTGGCGTTCTGCTCGAAGTACACCCCCAGCATCCGTTTCAGCTCTTCGCCAGTGGCGAGGCTGGCCTTGAAGCCCTGATCCTCCAGGCTTTTCTGGATGCGGGAGAGGTGGGTGCGGAGCTCCGCGCCCCCTTCTTCACGAATGCGCACCACCACGAAGAATTCACGGGCGGTGGCCATCTGCACCTGCAGCCGATCCAGGGCCTTGGCATCCGCCTCCAGCAGTCGGCTAATGACCGGCAGTTCCTCCTCGGTAGCCCTTTGACGGTAGTACCGCTTGTTGTCCTCGAAACTCTCTTTGGAGTTGAGGGCCAGCATCTCAATCTCCGTCTGGCCCTTGAGGACGGTCATCAGAGCGTAGATTCGGCTGCCCACCGCCTCCGGGGGTTGCACCGAGAGGTTGGTGGGTTTGAGAGCAAAAAAGACCAGCCGCCCATGGCTGGTCAGCAGGCCGCTGTCGGTGATCTCCTCGATTCCGATGAGCTGCCGGGTGGTCTGTTTGCTGGTATCTCTCTTTCTGCTCACTGGGCATTACCTCCAATTCCCCAGGCGTAGGTCTGCTGGCCCAGGATGAAATAGCGTGCGGCGTAGCGAAGGAAATCCAGTATGCTGGTGTCCTCCATGCGGATGGAGAGGAATGCGTAGACCGCCGTTACCACCACCGGGGGCAGGAAGTTTAGCTGGGCCATGGCAAAGACAGAGAGTAAAGCCCCCACGCCGATGATGGCCAGATCCCGCAGTTCCCACAGCCACAGCATCGCCTTGGACTTCAAATGGTTCGGATAGATATACATCCTGCGTCACCTCACATGGATAGGGTCATCCCGGCGGACTGCTCCTCCTCCGGCTCCCCGGTCTGCTCCAAGGGTTCCGCCTGCGGACTTTCTTTGGAGCATGCCCCGCTGTCGATCTGCTGCTGTTTCTGTGCCATCAGCCGCTCCATCTCCCAGACCTGAAGCGCCTGGGTGACCACACCCACAAGGAAGGACCGCTTGGACATCCCGGCGTGGGCGCCGAGGTACTGATCCACCTGGTCGAACAGCTTGTCCGGCACAGCGAAGGCCAGGGTGCGATCCTTCCCATTGTCCAGCGGAAGCGTGCCCGAGAACGGCTCCTCGCCCTGTTTCCAGTCCTGTATGGCCTGTTTGATCAGTCCCACCACCATAGCCTTCTGTGTGAGATGCTTGTGGTCCGCCAAATACGCCTTGATCTGCTGGAACATCCCCTCAGAGACCTGGATGGCCAGGGTGCGCTGTTCCTGCTTGCTGGCGGGCTGATCCAGGTAGGCAGTCAGCACCATGGTGAGATACTCGCCGTTGGTCATCTCCGGGTTCTTAGCCTCCATCAGCCGCTGGTGGAGGGACTCGGGAATCAGGCCGCAGAGATTCTTCATTTTTTCCTGTTCCATATTCCGTTTGCTCCTTTTCTGTTTTATGATCTGGTTTTATACCGAGGCCCAAGCGATGCCCCGCATGACATACACCACGCAGGGGATGGCCACCGAGTTGCCCAGGGCCTTGTACCGGGCGGAGTCCGAAGCACCGGGGAGATCAGTCCAGCCGTCGGGGAAACCCTGCAACCGCTCGCACTCCAGTGGCGTCAGGCGGCGGATGAGATAGGCACCCATACTGCGGTCATCCGCTGACAGGATCAGATCCGTCGCATCCTTGTACTGGCGGGCGCTTTCCGTGGAAGCAACATCATTTTCCCGGAAGATGTCCACTCTCTGACGGGAGAATACCGCATGGTGGTCGGTGGCAGTGAGTGTATAGGCAATATCTGTTTGGTAGCCAATGCCGTTCCCACCATTTTGGGGCTGCCGGTCAATGGCGTTGCCGGTGATGCAAAATACAGGGGGGTGTTCCACCAGAGGGACATCATTCCCGCCGGTCCCATATCGGGCAGACATGGTGGGGGCGACCGGATGGGGTCCAGTGTAGCGGGCGTCAATTCCATGGTTCTCATACAGAGTCGGTTCCTGCTTGTTTACGACCAGTGGCTGGTTGTTTCCACCCATTCCAAATGATGCGGACACCGTCTGTGCGGTTTCCACTGGGCCAAGAAATCTGGTGTCCTGACCATGGTTGTCGAACACCAGCGGCTGATGCCCGTGCTCCTGGGCACGGAGGGTCCCACTCACATCCTCACTGCACTCCATTACGCTACCGCCCTGGTCATTGAGGCACAGGATGGAGGGCATACAGTTCCCACTGGCGGAGCCTTTCAGCGTGGGGGCGATATGCTCGGAATAGCCAATGGTCCTCGCTGAGGCCCCGGCCCCAGCGGAAAATCCGGCGGCCAGTGGGCCCGTACTGGCCTGTGTCACAAAGGTCTGCATCTGCATATTGCTGGTCGCCATCAAGGAACCAGAAACTCCATGCAGGTCGATGTCCTCGTTCCGCTGATTGATGTGGTATGCCTCCGGCGTTATCGGCCCTCCGATCAGGTCAGTCAGTCCTGCCTGGATCTCCAGCGCCTGTTTGAGCTTTGGCGGGAGTTCCTTGCCCCTGGCCTGTGCTCTCCGCAGGATACCCAGGCAGGCGGTTCTGCTCAAATAGTATTTTCGGAGCACTGAGCCCTGCAAAATCTGCCACAAGAAAGATGCGGCGGCGTCTTTGGGGGACGCCCCAGTATTGAGCGTCAAGAACCCGCCACGCCAGGGAGAAATCATCTCCCAATAGGATTCGCCCAGCAGGTTACCATGACCAGGGGTAAGGTTCAGGGACATGAGCGGTATCGCATTTGATTCGGACAATCTCCTCGAGGACGATCCGGAAGTCTTCCCCTTTGGGGTCTCCGGAACTGAATGCGCCGGGCACGTTTTCCCAGCACATCCATCTTGGGCGAACAAACTGAGCTGCTCGGCCTCTCTGTTCATCTGCATATCTCATCTCCTTCACCAATCTGACTTGCTCCAAAAAGAGTCCGGAGCGAGAGCCGGACAATCCGGCCCTCGTTCCAGCCACACTAAGATCCTGACACGGGCTTCCCCCGCAAATGATATCCACAGGCGGAAGTTCAGCACCGTTGAGCTTTGTGATGTCCCCCACATGGATCATGGTGGGAAAATGATGTTTCGTCACCTCGATGGGGAACGCCTCGATCTCGCTGGCCCACACCGGCTGTATCCCGCACTGGATCGCAGCCAGGGGAAACCCACCGATCCCATCGAACAGACTTCCAAGTGTGAACCCACTCATTTTGCGGCCCCCACAGCCTGTACGATGGTTCGGGTGGTATTGACTGCCGATTGCGCCGCATAGACAGCAGACATGATGTTGGCTCGGGTGGAGGTATCCAAGCCAAAGGCACCGCAGATCCTGGGCACCTCGCCTGCCGAGAGCATGAGCCCCAGGCCCAGCAGCGCGTGATCCTTCAGCACCAGCAGTCCCGCAGTAAGGATGGTAGCCTGCAGGAAGGCGGTCAGGCACAGGCCGATGATCTGCTTGCACCACTGAATAAAGCCGTCCGTGTAGCCACGGGGTACCGAGAACATATACAGGGAGCCCACGGCGATCTGGATGAGCAGGATGCCGCCGCGCTTCAGGTTGGAGAAAAAGCACTTGATGATGGCGTAGCCCATCATGATGATAATAAAAATAACCATGATGGGACTGGTGATCGCACTGAGTCCGCCGAACACTCCGGAGGAAACCGCTGATCCCACATCCACATTTTGCAGGGATGCGATGATGTCCGAGGAGAGCGCGTCAAAGCCCTCCCCGTAGCCAGTGATCCCAGCGGTCAGGCTGGCCTGCAGTGTAACGGAGAGTTTATAAAGTTCCACCGGCACCAGGGTAAAGCACCCAACGGCCAAAAAACCCTTGATGGCATTGAGGGCCGCATCCTTGACGCTGGCCCGGCCGGTCTGATACTCGATTCCAACCTCGAACACGGCCACCACCAGCCCGACGCCATATAATGCCCAGGCCAAGTAAGAAAAAAAGAGAACAATGGACTGTACCCAGCTCATTTCAAAGAGTTCGACTCCCATGTTCCCCATCTCGGCAAAGAAGTTGCCAAAGAAGCCAACAAGCTGGCTGTAAATCCAGTCGATAAACTGATCCATCAGCCCGCCGAGGAAAAAGTCCAATATAAACATCTGGTGGTTTCACCCCTTTGCATAAAGGGGGCCGTGCCAGTTTGGAACTCTATCAGGCCAGGATGAAGGGCCGTATCTGGACACGGCCCCTGTCAGTTTATTGTTCTGCTGTCAGTAGATTTGCTGAGCGCGCTGTGTTTCCTCCTGCTGGAACACCTGCAGATACTCGTCCACAGCACCTGCGAGCACACTGTAGTCCGCCTGGGTGGGCTGATACACATACCAGCCTACCTTTCCGTAGTCGTCCCAGAGATGCGGTAAAACACCATCCGAAAAGTTTGGATTGCTCACTTTTTTCTTCCCCAGCAGATCGCCAAAGCGAATGATATTCATATCCACAGCCCCCTCAGTTCGGTTCAGAACTGTCAGCTTGAGGGCGTTATATTGATTGGAGATATTTAGAGAAAGAAAATCCAGTTTGACCCGCAGCTCCGGGTCAAGCTGGATATAGGCGGATCTGCCCGCATAAGACACAACGCCGCTGGTTTTGCACTGAGTGAGGATTTTCCTCAACTCCTGTCCAAATGGATTCAATTTTCTTCTTTCCCTCCCTACATGGTTAATTCCGGGACAGTCGGCGCCGGTGGATGAGCTAACTCCAGCGTACTGCCTTCCAAGGCCAGAACGCCATCCAGCCGGTGAATAAGGCCCTCCATGTGTTTCTGCCATCCGTCCCAATCCTTCGGATCAAACCAGCCGCCGGGCAGCTCGCCGGCTTTGATCTGCCGCTCCGCTCTGATCCTGGCGTATTTCAAAGTGTCCGCAAGGTAATCCCGGAGTTCCCGGAGAGAAGCCCTTGATGCTGTAAACGAGGTGACGGACCGGAACTTGTTGTCCTCGGCCGCCCACTCCTCATCATAGTCCAAACTGCCGGGATCACCGTCAAGATACTTTACAACGATCTCAGCCAGTGCCATAGGGCTGGTATGCGCACACCCCAGCTTTACATCACAGGGGGCATTCCATCGGTCTTTCTTTAATCGTTCAAGCATTTCTCCCAAGTCCAGTTGTCCATCTGCCGGTAAATTGTACCGGACACATCTAACCGCATCCAGTCCATTGTCGGACTCCAGTGCGGTGATTCCCCAACAGCCCATAGAAACCGTCTCCCATTTCCGGCTTACGCCTCATCATTCTTGTCCTACATTTCCAGTTTCGGTCCAATCTGCTCCTGCTCATCCAGCCCAAATGCCTCGCGCATTTCCGCATCCGCCAGAATCCCGAACGCTTCCTGACAATCTGCGCAGCTCACGATCCAGGTCTTTCCTTCAAAGTACCGGAGCATTTCCGCCAATATTCTGGTCTTCGGGTCCGAGGCAGAGAGAAGCTGCCCCACCTCCTCCCGCGAAAGATATTTGCGTTCTCCGCTCCAGGAGCCAATCACGCCGACAGTGTACTCAGGGATTTCCTCCGGCAGTATTTTACAATCCAGAACCGGATCTGGATCAAAGGTGAAAAACACATCAATGGGAGTATCTTCTACCACGCTTACCCCGATGCCGTATGGACCTGCACCTGCTCTGCACATCCCGGTAGACCGCTGGTACAGCTCGTTAACCAATGAAAGCATTTTATTTCCGGATGGATTTGGAATTGGATATTCCATTGCTTCCTTCCTCCTGTATTCTCAGAATAATTCTTTACATTCCCAGGATCGTCCAGACATAGGTGGGAGCCGTCAGGGTGAAGATAAGGCAGGCAAACAGGATGGCCGGTGCGGTCCATTCAAACTGGCCGTGCTTCCTATAGTCAAAATAGGCCATCCCAAGTTTTGCAAAAAAGAATACGGCCAAAATAAGGTCGATCACGGGAAAGACCACGTTATTGACCACAGCTTTGATCTGGTCGGCCGCATCCGTCCATGTGCTCTCGATTGCCCCGGCCACATCCCCCGTTCCCGCCGCAAATGCGGTCGTGCTGAACAGAACTGCCATCAGGAGAACCATAACGAATACGCAGAGAATCTTTTTGTACTTTGCCATACGAAACCGCCTTTCTCTTTTGAAAAAAGAAGGGCCGCAGGAGTCTGTTCCTGCGGCACGGTGGCGACCGGAGGAGCGCAAGATTTTTCTCCCACAGCCCGCCTTTTCGACTTTATTTGCAAAATATACGATTGAGTCTATCCCAGTGGAGCGATATGCCAATCGTCCCATAGATTGCCCCGGATATTCAGTGAATCGGTGAGGTTGACCGAGAGCATCCCGGCCGGCGTCCAGCAGTCGATGGCCCAGGTGTTGACGGTATAGTCCCCGTCCGGGTACCAGACAGGGCTGAAATGGGTACGCCGGTTATAGGTGCTGTACTCGTTCTTCTGGAACTCCAGCCGGGAGGACGAGGAACTGATAGAGATGCGGTCCAGCAACCTCCAGAACGACTCATAGTTAAATTCCGGGAAGTAGCTGACTGCGTTCTGCAGGGCAGTCGTGGCCGATCTCTGGGAACTGCTCACCCTGGCGGTGACGACCTGATTGACGCCATAGCCGGACTTCATGGTGCTGCCGCTGGCGGTGGGGTTTTTCTCATCCGGCGTAATCTTCATTGAGGCGGAAAGACTGGCGCTGTAGCGGTCCAGATCAAATTCCCACCATCCGTGGTCGCACCAGTAGCCGTCCTCATCATCGCCATGCCATACCCAATACTCCCGCCACCAGGGGTCCCAAATGGTCCACTGCGCAGATGTCTTCTCCGGCCGGTCTGGGACCGGGGAGGGTGTGAAGGAGTCGTTCCGGTCATCTGCCACCGGGTTGGGGGGCGGGTTCTCATCCAAATCTACAATTTTGCAGTGGATGGTGGCCTGTGCTGATCCTGGGCCGGATACATCCACATCGATGGTCATGTCCTGCGGTTCATCCGGCGTAGTCCAGCGTACCCAGGCCAGCTGGGAATCCCCGTCCGGGTAGTAGACATTGCTGACCGTATAGGTCGTCCCATCAATATGGAACTGTACAGTGACCGGATCATCCGGGTCACTTTGGCCACCGCTGACCTCTACCGCCGTGATGACCTCGGTATTGGTTCGGTATTCATAGTCATAGGTACTGATCACCGGCTCCTCCGGCTGTTCCTCAAAGCGGACGATGCCAAGGCCCAAAGAAGACTTGATGTCCGAGTTGGACACATTCTTATTGGTGGGGCCGGACCATGCGGGATAGCCTAAATCTGGGGTTTCCAAGAACATGGACAGCGGGAGGTTTTTGGCCGTCAGCGATCCCATCCAATAGCGGAGCTGGCCTCCGACAATTTCGTCATATAGGGCGGCCTCCGTTGCTGTTGTGGCAATCATGACACCTTCGAATTTATAATAGGCGATGGGTTCCAGCAGAATTTTATACTCGCCGCCGATAAGTGTTTCATAGTCCATTCCAGTTTCTTCCGCAATGAACTTGACAACATATTCTGAGCAAAAATACTTTTTGATGGCCTCGATGTTATTGCGTCCGTTTGTACTTATGATGCGAGGCATGGGCTGTACAGGGTTTTTATAACTATATCCCCCTTGTACGGGAGAAAGCCCAGTTCCATTATTGTATTGGATCTTACTTATTTTTCCGAAATGATATATTCCTGTGGACGGTGTCTTGTTGGTCAAGTCGAATGGTGTAGTTACAACGGCATGATCACTGGTTCGTACTACTGTTACGCGGACACCTTCATTTCCAGGATTCCAACTGCCGTGACTTGTCGCATCTCCCATGCTCCCGCCGCCACCATCAATGTTTCCTGACCCACCAGTTCCATCCGTAGCATTGGCTTGCACAAAAGTAAAGGAAAATATCAGCGCAATGGTCAAGAACAGATTAAAAAGTCGTTTCACTTGCTCTCCTTTCCCGCAAAATAAAAGGCACAGCCGAAGCTGCGCCTTTCTCAATGCGATGTTGTTTTATCCCATTATGCCAACCTGAGTATTGATATCTCCATCACTGTCAATACTCCCGCCCTGATTTTCCCCTGCATTGGGGACATTGTCGAAACCAGGCAGGCCGCCGCTGGTGTTGGTGGAGGGCTGTTCAGGGGGAGGTG
>ERZ857503.878-NODE-878-length-20250-cov-3.434216_pt1 | contig 20250 bp, 16 predicted proteins | sample MGYA00519766_ERZ857503 | MGnify/ENA primary metagenome ERZ857503 (study PRJEB31778, sample SAMEA3449345) | human gut metagenome | biome: human gut; feature: human-associated habitat; material: faeces | place: United Kingdom | collected 2010/2012 ...
GCCGTGGAGCACCTGCCGGGCATGCTGAAAGCCGCGGGACTCGACAAGGTGAAGATGACCCACATGTACTACGGAGGCCGCACGGTCCCCGAGTACAACAACGGATTCGCCACCGTGAGCGACTACCGCTGTTACGAGTGCGGTCCGGGAGCCGCCGGATGGACCGAACTGATGAACAAGACGATCAAGGAGGTCGCCGCCTCGGACCGGTGGGATATCGTGACCATTCAGGAGCACACGGGCAAGGTCAACGCATGGTCGTGGACCGCAGCCGAGAAAGAGGCCCTGCAAGGGTTGATCGACAACGTCAAATCGACGCAGACCGGGCCCATGCCCAAGTTCTGTTACATTCTGTCGCAGGCCTACGGCGATCCCGCCATCGTCAGCTACTCGCAGCAGACGGTGATCGTCAACAATTTCGCCGAGCTGACCGATCCCGACGCCCTGCTGGCATAACCGATCGGAACAAACAACCGAAAAGGCCGGGAATACCCGGCCTTTTTCCGTTTTTCCGGATAATATCCGGAAAATTTGCTATTTTTGCGCGGTTTAATTCCGACTGTTATGTTCAAAGGCATCGCCACCATCCTGCTGCTCGTCGTCTCCAACGCCTTCATGACACTGGCGTGGTACGGGCACATCGCTTTCAAATCCCGGCTCGAACGCTTCGGAATAATGGCCATCGTCCTGCTGAGCTGGGGCATCGCGCTGTTCGAATACTGTTTTCAGGTCCCCGCCAACCGCATCGGAAGCGCCGAATTCGGCGGTCCGTTCTCGATCTGGGAGCTGAAAGTGATTCAGGAGGTCGTGTCGCTCTCGGTCTTCACCGTCTTTGCACTCGTCTTCATGAAATCCGACACCCTGCGCTGGAACCACCTCGCGGGATTCCTCTGCCTGATCTTAGCCGTCTATTTCATTTTCCGCAAATAACGCCAGTTCGTCGGCCCGCCCGCCGCGGATCAGCGGCAGGGCCCGGCGAATCCTCTCCGCAGGCCACTCCCACCACTTTATTCTCAGCAGGCTTTCGACCGTCGCCGGGTCGAACCGGTATTTGATGACCTTGGCCGGGACTCCGCCGACGATGGCATAGGGAGGCACGTCGCGCGTCACGACGGCCCGCGAAGCGACGATCGCCCCGTCACCGATCCTCACACCCGCCATCACGACCGCTTCATAGCCGATCCACACATCGCTGCCGACGACGATGTCGCCCCGGTTGTCCCACGCCGTGGCCACCTCCGACTTGTCGATGCCCCACTCCCCGCCCCAGAAGATCGGGAACGGATAGGTCGACAACGATGAGAGCGTGTGGTTGGCGCTGTTGAAGAGAAACCGTGCGCCGCAGGCCAGCGAGCAGAATTTCCCGATGACCAGCCGGTCGCCGTTCACCGGATAGTGGTACAGCACGTTGTTGCGCTCGAAATCGACGGGATCGGTAACGAAATCGTTGTAGATCGTCCATTCGCCGACCTCGATATTGGGGTTCGTGACGACCTCTTTCAGATAGACCGTCTGGCGGTCCCCCTCGCGGGGATAGATTTTATTTTTCATTTCGTTTCAATTCGATATTCGGCAAAAAGCCCGTGATGACGCCCAGCAGGGGCAGCAGCGTGCTGACCCGGAAGATGAACTCGATGCTCGTCCGGTCGGCCAGCCAGCCGAAGAAGGCCGAGCCGAGGCCGCCCAGTCCGAACATCAGCCCGAAGAAGACCCCGGCGATCATACCGACCTTGCCGGGCATCAGGTCGGTGGCGTAGACCAGAATGGCCGAGAAAGCCGACGAGATGACCAGTCCGATGATGACGGCCAGCACGATGGTCCAGACCAGACCGGCATAGGGAAGCATCAGCGTGAAGGGCGCCGCGCCGAGAATCGAGCCCCAGATCACATATTTGCGCCCGATACGGTCGCCGACCGGTCCGCCGATGAGCGTCCCCGCCGCCGAAGCCGCAAGGAAAGCGAAAAGGCAGTACTGCGCCCCCTGCACCGACATCGAAAACTTATCCATCAGGAAAAAGGTGAAATAGTTGGTCATCGAGGCGATGTAGAAATACTTCGAGAAGACCAGCACGCCCAGAATGGCGAGCGCATTCCGGATCGTCCGTTTCGACAGCCCGGGCCCCGCGGCGCTCGCTGCGACGGCCGATTTGCGGGCCGAGAGGGCCAGTTGCCGTTTGTACCAGTTCCCGATCTTCACGAGGATGAAGATGGCCAGCAGTGCGGCCAGCGCGAACCACCCGATCGAGCCTTGTCCGAACGGAATCACGATCAGCGCGGCCAGCAGAGGTCCCATGGCGCTTCCGGCGTTGCCGCCGACCTGAAAGATCGACTGCGCCAATCCTTTGCGGCCTCCCGAGGCGAGCTGCGCCACCCGCGAGGATTCGGGATGGAAGACCGACGAACCGCACCCGATCAGCCCCACCGACACGAGGATAAGCGAGAACCCGGGGGCGACGGAGAGCGCCAGCAGTCCGCACAGCGTGAAGCACATCCCCACGGCCAGCGAATAGGGCCGCGGATGGAGGTCGGCCAGCCGTCCGGCGACGGGTTGCAGGAGCGACGAGGTCATCTGGAAGACCAGCGTGATGAGGCCGATCTGGGCGAACGTGAAGCCGAATTTCTCCTTGAGAAGCGGATAGACCGCCGGAATGACCGACTGCATCATGTCGTTGAGCAGATGCGTGGCGCAGACCATCAGCAGGATCGGATAGACCGTCCGGCCCGTCCGGCTCATTTCTCCCGGTCCTTCCGCCATATCTGGTACGAGTTTACGAAGTTTTGCCATACAGCTATGATCAAAATCAGGCAAATGTTTATTGAAATATTTCCCGAAAATAAATTTTCAAATATACGAATAAATCCATACGAAACCAATGAAGAGTCGTAGTCTATGTTTCTAATGTTCTTGAGCGGGGGACTTCGCAAGCCGGCAGCCCAACTGCGCCGGCACGGAATTGATGAAAAGGTCCTGTTTTTCCAACGCCTCGGCCAGCGGACAACTGGGGCCGGCGTCCTCGTCCCGGATGTCCGTATAAGAAATACGTTCCGTGATGACTTTCAGGCGGCCAAACGCAGTTTTATTATTGGGTAAGATGTTTACGAGCGCCTCACGGCCGTTTTATCAGAGCGTTTCGATGATGCATCTGGAGAGCATCGGCTTGGAGGAATATACCCGGTTTGCCCGGCAGCATTTCGAAAAGGCGGGTAAGGAGGTTGAGAGAGCCGTCGTGAGAACGATATACGAACGATTCAACGGCATCACATGGTATATCCAGAAAATGCTCAACAGCCTCTATGCCATGACACCGCAGGGAGGCGTTTGCTCTGTGGCGATGATCGACGACGCACTGCGCAGCATCGTCGACTCCATGAAATATGCCTATACGGAAACCCTGTTCCGGATGCCGGAGCGACAGAAAGAGCTGCTTATCGCCATCAGCAAGGCTGGTGACGCGGAGTCGCTCACATCGGGGGGGGGCATTTCTCCAGAAATACCGTCTTTCGTCCGCAAGTTCCGTACAATCTGCAACCAAAGGACTTCTGGAAAAGGATTACATCACCCATGAACAGGGGAAATACCGCATTTACGACCAGTTCTTCGGCGTATGGCTGAATGAGAATTATTAGAAACTATTCGCCGAGCGGAGTATTTGAGAAATTGAGGCAACGATTTAGCAACCGTGCGAATTTCAGCGTTTTGCGTTGCTATGCTGTCAAATAACTCTTTCTTGAATACAAAAGAATACACAAAACAGACACGAACAAAAATCATTGCTCGTGTTTGTTTAACGATATAAACGACAGCTTAAAAGAAATTTCCGAATACAAGTCCCGAAGATGTGTTTCAGCACAATCATGTAGCCCCACACGGTATTGGTGCGGCATTTCTTCTCCGTGCGCAGGAAATACTCGAAGTCGTTGATGAATGTGAGGTTGAGTTCCTTTAACGGAATGTCCTCACCGTCATCCAAGACGAAAACCGTACTCTCCACAGGGTATGTTCACAACAGAGTTGCACAAAATATGAAGCAATCGTAAGGATTCAAGATGAAAATCAATAAAGGAACAAAAGCATACGGATTACTTCCAACCACTGAAAAATTATGAGCAGGGTAAAAATATAGCAGCCTGAAAGAATACGCATACTGCTATATTTTCGTGCAAACAAACGATCAATTGCCTGCAAACCATGTCTTGAATTCGTTGACGCGGAGTTTGCTGACGAGGATTTTGTCGTCGGTCGGGATTTTGAGGTTGATGGCCAGCCGGTTATTGAACCAGAGATCGAGATCCCGTACCGCGCTGCGTGAGATGAGATATTGCCGGTTCGCCCGGAAAAAACGTGCCGGATCGAGACTCTCAGTCAACTCGTCGAGCGTATGTGGAAGGACATAGCTCTCACGGTCGCTGACGACAGCTTTGGTGATACCGTCGGCAATGTAGAAATACTGTACCTGTTCTACGGCCAGCGGCAAAAGTTTGTCGCCTTTATGCGGAATCAGAAAGTGCGTTTTATAACTTTCGCGTTTTTGCAGGCTGCGAATCAGCATTCCGAGCGACTTTTCGGCATCCGACGCCGCATGAAGCGTATGCAGTTTCTCGAGAGCCTGCTGCAAATCAGCGACTCCGATCGGCTTGAGCAGATAGGAAATACTATTGACTTTGAACGCCTTGAGTGCATACTCATCATAAGCCGTCGTAAAGATGATCGGACAGGTAATCTGCACATGCTCAAAAATCTCGAACGAAGACCCGTCTGCCAGATGGATGTCCATGAAAACCACATCCGGAGCCGGGTTAGCCCCGAACCACATGACGCACTCCGTAACGCTGTCGAGCACGGCAACAATCTCCGTTCGGGGCGCGACTTCGTCCAAAAGCGCCTTCAGGTTGCGTACAGCAGCTTTTTCGTCTTCGATGATCAGTGCTTTCATGGTATGGGACGGTATAGTGGAAGCCGGACACAGAACCGGCCGTCTTCGTTCGATATGTGAATTTCTCTCTGCCACAGCAGGCGGTAGCGTTTGGCCAGATTGTCCAGCCCGATGCCCGGCCCTGCGACGGGTGTGCGCTTGGCCTGTATGGGATTGCAGACGACGAGCGTTTCGCCTTCGGTGCGAATCGAGATCGTCAGCGGATTGCGGTTGCTGATTTCGTTGTGCTTGATGGCGTTTTCGATGAGTAGCTGCACCGACATCGAGGGCAGCAGCAGTTTCGACATGGACGCGTCGATATCGATCCTGAAGGCCAGATTTTCCTCGTAGCGCATTTTCATCAGGAAAATATACGCTTCGGCGAACTGCATCTCCTCGGCCAGAGTCACACTCTGCACATCGTTCCCCTGCAACGTATAGCGCAACACATGCGACAGCTCCTGCGTGTAGTCGAGGGCCTTGGGCGGCGATTCGCGGATCAGAGACTGAAGCGTGTTGAGCGAATTGAAGAGCATATGGGGATTCAACTGATTCTTGAGCGACTCGTACTGATGGCGCAGGCTCTCCATACGCAGTTCCTCGTTCTCCACGATGATGCGCTGCTGCTTGATGATCAGATGAATGATATAACTGCTCCCGGTGACGATACAACTCATGATGAAATCGCGCAGCGGATGCAGGTAGTGGTGCACCATTGCGTCGATGGCCGGGATATCGAACTGATGGTGAAGCCATACGAAGAGTTGTCCGAACAAACTGCTCGCGGCCCATGTCAGCAGGAACGACAGCACCATTTTGGTCGTCGTCACGCGAACCAGCGGCGTGTTGAAGCGGAAAATACGCCGGTTGATCCAGAAGAGCAGGAGCAGCGAAACAAATGTGAACAAAATCTCGTTGATCACGTCCGACGGTTTCATGTCGGGGAACAGGGCGTGCTGCTCGAAACTGTCCGAAAGCGAAAGCACCTCCGGGAAATGGATCAGCACGGACACTACCGCCGAGATGATCAGCGTGGAGAGCGTGTACCGGTCTTTGAATAAAACGAGGGCTTTCATAATGCAAAAGTAATATTATTTCCGGTTTACGCGAGCCGTGACATACATCCCGGGACGGAATTGCGGATTCTGCCCCGTTATACGGGCATAGACTTCGATCGAGCGGTTTTCACTGTTGACCTGCTGGCCGATTACCGTCACCACGGCGTGAAAAACCTCGTTGCCCATACCGTTGACGCGGAATTCGATCGCATCGCCGATTTGCAAATGCTTCAGATCCTTCTCGTAAGCTGTCAGGCGGAGCATCGTATTGCTTTTGTCCACGATCTCACAGAGCGGTTCACCGGCACTGAAATGCCTGCCGACATTCATCCGCACGTCGGCCGCATAACCGCTGATCGGAGCTTTGATTTCAAGACAGGGGACAATCCCTTTCGACAACAGGCTGACGGTGTCTATTCCCAGCAGCGAGAGCTGGGCTGCCGCCGCATCCATGCGGCTGCGCATCGAAAGATAGTCAGCCTTGCTCTGCTGGAAACGCTTCTGCGAGGCAGCCTCTTCGCGCGACAGAACCTGCTGGCGCAGAAATTCAGCCCGCAGGAATTCGCATTGCGCATGGCTGTCGAGATACGTCTGCTGCAAAGCGATGAATGCGGGGTTCTCCAGCGTCGCCAGCAGGGCACCGCGTTTCACATAGGCTCCGGGCAGCAGCGAGGTGCTGCGGATCGTACCGTCCATCGTCAGCGTCACCGTGGCATGGCTCTGCGGCGGGATTACGAGCGTGCCGTTGAATGAGGTTTGATTCGGCACCGACGTGGCGCCCGATGCGGCGTCGACTTCAGGCGCCGGTTCCGCAGTGGTAGCAGCGGTAGCAGCGACTACCGTGTCGGCCGGTTCCGCCGCGGCAACGGTCGCCTGCGGCGTGTTTTGCCCCGAACAGGCGCAGAGGAGAAAGGCGAAGGGAATGAGTATCTTTTTCATGGTGAGTATATTTATCGGTATAATTCGTATTCGAGTGCGGCGATGTTGTACTGATTGAGGGTTTCGATGTATCCGCGGCGGATTTCGAGCGCCGAATTCAGGCTCATGATATATTCCGCAACGCTCGTCTCGCTGTTTGCAAACTGGAGCTCGGCAGCACGCATCAGCGCGTCGGCTTCGGGCAGCGCCGAACCGACATAGTAGCGCAGACTCTCGTCATAACGGCGCAGGCTGGCCTGCAATTCGGCAGTGCGGTTGGCCAGTGCGCGCAGATTGGCTTCGGCATCGTTGCGGGCGATGTAAGCATCGGCTTTGGCCTGACGGATACGGCTGCGCTGCGTATTGAAGAAGATCGGGAACGAAGCTCCGACAACATAGGCGTTCAGCCCCTTGTCGGGCAGGATGTTCTGGCGCTGGTAGCCCAGCGACAACTCGGGGAAGAAGCGGCTCTTCTCGACTCGCGCACGGACCATAGCTTCTTCGGCCTGCGACTCGAAATAGTTACGGTAGACTTCGGCCGGAGCCTCGGATGGCGCAGCGAAGCGTGTCAGCACGCTGTCCGCGGGGACGAGCGGAGTATCGGCATAGCAGGCCCATTGCAGACGCGCTGCGGCCACCTTATGCTCCTCCTGAGCCTGAAAAAGTTTATTGCGCATCTCGGCGGCCATCGTAGCCGTCATGCTGCGTTCGAGGCGGGTGATGTCGCCCTGTTCATAGCGCAGTTCGCCCGTGCGGAGCAACTCTGCGGCGAGTGTATTCTGGTCGGCATAGAGGGCACAAAGCTCCTGTGTGTAGAGATAGTAGGACCAAGCACGTTTGACCTCGGCAACGATTTCGCGCCGCACCAACTCCTTGTAATAGGTTCCGGTCGCAGTTTGCTGACGCACAAGGGCATTCTTATAAAACGGGGTCATAAGTGAGCCTATCGACTGTGTGACACTGATCTGACGGTCGTTACGTTCCGTGCCGTTGAGTTGTCCGAAAGAGTAGTCCACGGTCGTCGGAGCCAGTTCCCACGACTCTCCGCGCATGGCGCGTGTGCGCTCGATGGCCGCTTCGGCCGATTTGAGACGCGGGTGGTTTTCAAGCGACATGGCGACGGCCTGATCGAGCGTTATGCGCTGCTGGGCCTGCCCGCCGAGCGGCAGCAGTGCCAACATCACCACGCCCAAGAAGGGAAACAGTTTGCGTATCATCGGATTACGTTTGAGAAGGACAGCCGAGCCGACCAGTTTATAAAATACAGGGACTACGAGCAGCGTGAGCAGCGTCGAGACGATCAGTCCGCCGATTACGACGGTGGCCAGCGGGCGCTGAACCTCGGCGCCCGCCGTGGTGGCGACAGCCATCGGGACGAAGCCCAGCGAAGCGACCAGACCCGTCAGGAACACGGGACGCAGCAGGTGGGGCGTGCCGTGCGCAATGACGCGGCGGGTAGAGAGGCGGTAAGGCGTCTTGTCGCGCAGGGAGTTGAAATGGTTGATCATCAGGATGCCGTTCAGTACCGCCACGCCGAACAGGGCGATGAATCCCACACCGGCCGAGATGCTGAACGGAAGTCCCCGCAGCCACAGGGCCAGAATGCCGCCGATGAGCGACAGCGGCACGGTCGAGAAGACCACCAGCGTATAGGTCACGCTCTTGAAGGCGAAGAAGAGCAGCAACAAGATCAGCATCAGTGCCACGGGAATCACGATGAGCAGCGTGCGAATGGCGTTCTGAAGGTTCTCGAACTGGCCGCCGTACTCGAAATAGTAGCCCGGTTTGAGCCGAATATTCCGGTCGAGGGTCTGGCGGATGCCCGCCACGACTTGCTGAATATCCGCGTCGCGGACATTCACGCCGATTACCACGCGGCGCTTCGTAGCGTCACGGTTGATTTGCAGCGGGCCGTTCACCAGATCGATCGTCGCCACTTCGCTCACCGGAATCTGAATGCCCTCAACCGTGCGGATGAACAGCCGGTCGAGGTTCAGATCGGCGACTTTCTCCTGATCGAGACGCACCACCAAATCGAAACGGCGCTCATTCTCGAAGACCGTACCGGCAGCCTCGCCCGCATAGGCCGAGCGGATGATGGTGTTCAGCTCCTCGATGTTGATGCCGTAGCGGGCAATCTTCGAGCGGTCGTACTCCACCACCAACTGCGGAAGTCCCATGGCCTGCTCCACAAGTACGTCTGATGCGCCGGGGATCTGCTCGACGAATTTCGCGGCTTCTTTGGCCTTGGCATACAGTTCGGCCATATCTTCGCCGTAGAGCTTGATGGCGATATCGGCCTTGGCGCCGGTCATCAGTTCGTTGAATCGCAACTGAATGGGCTGGCTGAAGTTGAATTCCGCGCCGGGTATCGTATCGAGCGCGGCCTTCATCTTCTCGACCATCCCGGCGCGCGACGAAGCGCTCGTCCACTCCTCGAAGGGTTTCATCACGATCATCACGTCGGCATCCTCCACGGCCATCGGGTCGGTCGGAACCTCCGCCGTGCCGATTTTAGCCACGACGTGCCTGATTTCCGGGAAATTGTCCATCAGCGTTTGCTCCGCTTTCTCCGAGAGCTCGATGCTCCGCGTGAGCGAACTTCCGGCCGGAAGGGTCATCTGCATGGCGAAATCACCCTCGTCGAGCGTCGGGATAAACTCCGCACCCAGCCGCGTGAAAAGCAAGAGGCTTCCGACAAGCGCCGCGAACGATATCCCGACGGTCGTCCAACTGAACCGCAGGCAGGCTTTCAGGCACCGCTGGTAAATCCCATTCAGCCATTCGAAGAAACGGTCGGCCAGCGTGCGTTTGGTGCTGATGCGGCGTTTGAGGAACAACGAAGCCATCATCGGCACATAAGTCAGCGACAGGATCAGCGCCCCGATGATGCAGAACACGAGCGTCTTGGCCATCGGTGTGAAATATTTGCCCTCGATGCCCGTCAGCGTCAGAATCGGGAAGAAAACGATCAGGATGATGATGACGGCAAAGGTCGCCGAGCGGACTACATTGCCTGCGCCCGAAATAATCTGCTCGTCCATCTGCTTCGGGGAGAGCGTCTTGCCGAGGAACGACTTGCCGTATATGTGGGCGAGTATTCCCTCCACGATCACGATCGAACCGTCGACGACGATGCCGAAGTCAATGGCCCCGAGGCTCATCAGGTTGGCCGAGACATTAAATAAGCGCATCAGGATGAAGGCGAAAAGCATGGCCAGCGGGATGACCGACGCGACGATCAGGCCGGCGCGGATATTCCCGAGGAAAACGATCAATACAAGAAATACGATGACGGCGCCCTCGACGAGGTTGCGTATCACGGTCGAAATGTTACGGCTCACCAGCTCCGACCGGTTCAGATAGGGACTGATCGAAACCCCTTCGGGCAGCATCTTCTGGATTTTTTCCACGCGGCTCTCCAACTCCTTGGTAACCACGTTGGCGTTTGCACCCTTGAGCATCATGGCGATGCCGCCCACGCACTCGCCCTTGCCGTCGCGGGTCATGGCACCGAAACGCTTCGCCGACCCGAATTTCACCGTTCCCACGTCGTCGATATGCACCGGAATGCCGCCGCGGTTGGCAACGACGATTCGCTCGATATCCTTGAGTGAGGAAATCATGCCCTCGGAGCGGATGTAGTAGGCCCGATCGACCTTCTCGATATAGCTGCCGCCCGTGTTCTGGTTATTGCGGTTCAGGGCCTCGAACACGTCGCCGATGGTGATGTTGAGCGAATAGAGCGCATCGGGATCGACCGCCACCTCGTATTGCTTGAGGTAGCCGCCGAAGCTGTTGATTTCGACGATACCCGGGATGCCCGACAACTGGCGCTTGACGATCCAATCCTGAATCGTGCGCAGCTCCATAGGATCGTACCGATCCTCGTAACCCGGTGCGACATCGAGCGTATACTGGTATATTTCGCCCAGCCCCGTGGTGATGGGCATCATCTCAGGCGTACCCAATTCCGGGGGTATTTCCCCCGCTACGGTCTGTATCTGTTCGTTGATGAGCTGCCGGGCGTCGAGGATCGGGACACTTTCCTTAAAGACGACCGTTACGACCGACAATCCGAAACGCGACACGGAACGAATCTCCTCGACGTTCATGATATTGCTCATCGCCACCTCGACGGGGAACGTGATGAGCTGCTCGACTTCCTGCGGAGCCAGCGTCGGAGAGATCGTCACGACCTGCACCTGATTGTTCGTAATGTCGGGCACGGCGTCCACCGGAAGCGTGAGCATCGCATAGATACCTCCCGCCAGCAGGAAGAGCGTCGTAAGTCCGACGAAGAGTTTTTTCGTGACCGCAAAGCGGACTATGGCATGGAACATTGCACCGGAAAATTAATGATTTTGACAAAAATAGCTCGTCACACCCGGTGCTGTGTGGAAAAAATGGCGAAGTGTCCGATTTGCGGGATGAACGGCCCCAATGAAGTCGTGAAATGAATCCGGAACGTTATAGAATCTCTTACTGAAATACGAAAATAAAGTTTACCCTGCCTAAAACGAAGATTTGGGATACCACGATAGTCGGCGATTTATTTTCCAGCAGTCCGCAAACCGAATTTACAGAATATCCGCTGCGCGAAAGCAGCAGGCTGCGCCGGAAGAAAACGAAATTACCCCACTTAAACGAGATAGTTCATATCTTTTCGCTTTCTCCGGCACCATCAATATCTCCATAAGCCCGCATGGTAAATGCGAACTTTCGGATTGGATACATGATTATCAATCAGACGATTAGACAGAACAAAAAAAAATACCGCTATGGATTTGATTTCCATAGCGGCACTTTCGAATAAAAGGCTTATTTACCCGTTTCCTGCAACAACATGCCCGTTGTCAGCATTAAATCGACATGCGCCATTACCAGATCATAGCGCGCTGACAGCAAATCGACAGCCGCGTTGAAATAGCTGATCTGTACATCGCGGAAGTCGAACTGCGAAAGCGTTCCGGAAGCGAATTTCTGCTCCGCGATCCGCAGGCTCAATTCAGAGGTCGCCAACTGCTCCTCCCGCAGACCGACCAGTTCACGGCGAAGCAGGAAAGCGTCGTATTGCTTGTCGACATCATAACTGACCGAAAGTTTCATATCTTCGAGCGACAGTTTTTCGATTTCATGGTTGATCTGCGCCACCCGCACGGCACGCCGCCGCTGACTGCCGTTGAAGATGTTGAATGAAATCTTCGCGGAAACATAGGGCTGTATCTGGCGGTTGTCGATTCCGGCAGCACGATTGTAAGCGTAACCGGCTCCCACGCCTACATTCAGGCTCGGATAATAATCCGAACGGGCGACGAGCGTCTCCTCGGCGCGAAGCCGGATCGCAGCATACTGTTTGCGGATCGAAGCATTGTCGCTTTGCGCGATCCGGTGCAGTTCGGCCGGATCGAACCGTTCGTCGATCGCCGGAATGCTGTCCGTCAGCGTCCAATCGCCTCCGCGCTCCACGGCAAGCAGGAATCCCAACTGCCGGCGGGCGTCCTCATAACTGTTTTTCTGACTCAGATAGGTGGCCCGGTCCTGCAACCAAGCATTCTTCGCTTGCAACAATTCGAGATTGCGGACCACGCCCAAGTCCGCCGCATGCTGCTCGCGGCGGAACCGGTCCATGGAAGCGTCCATCAACTGTTGCGCAATCGTCACCTTTTCCGATTCCAGAACAGCCTGATAATAGGCCGAGATGATCGACCGCACCGTATTCTCGATCAACACGGTCTGCGAACCTTCGGCCTGTTCCTGCGCCGCATCGAGTTTGGCTTTCGTACGCCACACCCGAAAACCGCCGAAAAGAGTCCACGACAAGTCGAGGCTGGGCTGCACGGTCAGCGTTGAATAATCCGCCGCATCCGACCCCTGCGGCATCGTACGGCTGAAATTGGCGGAGGCTCCGACCGCTACGGACGGATAAAGTCCGGCGGCGCCCCATGTGTTGTTCACGGCCGAAGTCCGGGTTTGCAGCTCGCCGACTTGAAGATCGTAATTGTTCCTCAACCCGATATCGATGGCTCTGGCCAGTGTCAGAGCGTTTCCGTTCTGTGCAGCCGCCGGCTGCCGCACGGCTCCGAACAAACAGATCGCCGCACAAAGTACACTATATCGCATCATAGTTTTCATTCGTTGAAATCCGTATTCCGCGCCATGTCCTTCACGGCCGTTTCCGCACTTTCGGGCGTTGCATCCGGATGGCGAAGCCGCAGGAAGAAGAATTTGAACCGGTTGGCCATCTTGATAAGCACCGGGAAGCACGTCAGGATGAAAAACGTCCCGAAGAGGATACCGTATCCGAGCGTAATGGCCATGGGCAGGACGAAACGGGCGTCGCTGCTGCCTTCGCGGATCAGCGGGAACAATCCGGCCGTCGTCGTCAGCGACGTGAGTATAATGGGCCGGAAACGCGACCGGGCGGCCTCGACAATCGCCTCGTCGACCTTCATCGACAGTTTCAGACAATCGTTGTAGCGGGAGATGAAGACCACCGCGTCGTTGATGATCGTTCCCGAAAGGGCCACCATGCCCCAGATGGTCATCATCGAAAGCGGCACACCCTCGATCCAGTGGCCCCAGATCGCCGACATGCAGCCGACGGGAATCATCAGGACCACGAGCGACATCTGAAGCGTCGAACGCAGGTAGATGACCAGTATCATGACGATGACGAACAAAGCAATCATATAGAAACCCTTGATGGTCTGCATTTCGTCGCGCATGTCCTTCATCTGCCCCTGCTGCATGTAGGTAATGTCCGGATAGCGGGCGAGAATTTCGGGCAGGATATGCTGTTCGATCTCCTCCATGACAGGAATCACCGACGCCGAAGCGTCTTCCATATAGGCGTCGACGCGAATCTCCTTCCGCCCGTTGTAATGGTTGATCGAAAGGACGCTGCGACCCAGATCCAGATCGCACAGTTCGCCGAGCGGATAGACACCGTTCGTCGTGCGGATCATCATTTTAACCAAATCGCCCATCGTTCTGCGGTCCGTATCGGGATAGCGGACGTAGAACCACACCTCGTCCTTACCCTCCTGCAAACGCTGCGCGAGCGACCCGTAGAACGCCTCGCGCACCTGCCCCATCACCTGCTGCTGGGTGAGTCCCAGACTGTAGGCCAGCGGTTTGAGCCGGACACGAACCTCCTGACCGCCGAGCTGCGCATTGTCGATCACGTTGTACAGCGCGTCGAGTTCGCGCAGACGGGCCTGAAATTCGGAGCTCGCCCGTTCGAGCGTCTCCATGTCATAGCCGAACAGACTGATCGAGACCTGCGCGCCGAAACGGTGTCCGGCGCCGATGGCGAACTTGTAGGCCGACGGAATCGTCCCCAGTTCTTTCGATATGCAGGCTTTGATCTCGTCCGTTCCGATCTCCGACTGGTCGAGACGCCGCAGGAAGACCACCACCGACCCGGCATGGCTGCCCGTCTCGCTGCCCGAAAAAGCGGTTCCCGTGCGCATGTTGATCAGTTTGATGAACGACGGTTCCCGGTAACGCTCCATCAACATGGAATCGACCCGCCAGACAACGGATTCGATGCGCTTGAGTTCAGCCGTCAACTGGTCGTAATTCGTACCCGGCTTCATCGCCAGTTCGATGTTGAAGCTGTCTTCATTCATCGACGGCAGGATCGTAAAACCGATGCGGCCGCCGCCGATCAATCCGGCCGTCAGCAGAAAACAGGCGGCGAGCGACGACAACACGACCGACCGGTGTCCGAGAGCCCAGCGGACGAAAGGCAGATAGACCCGTTCGCACAGCGAGCGCATTCCCCGGTCGAATCCGCTGCGGATACGCCCGTAGAACGAAGTGGTCGAAGGCGGCGCCAGAACCTTGGCCGACGCACAGTGGGCCGGAAGCATGAACATACTCTCCAACAGGGAAAACAGCAGGCAGACGATAACGACCACCGCCATTTCGTACATCATTTCGAGATTGCCCTGAATGAAGAGAATCGGCAGAAACGCGACCAGCGTCGTCAACACGGAAACCAGCACGGCGGGCAGCACCTCCATCGTTCCCTCGACGGCCGCTTTCCGCGCCGGTAGCCCCTGCTGAAACCGCGTATAGATATTTTCGCTGATGACGATACCGTCGTCGACGAGGATTCCCACGATGAGGATCATGCCGAACACCGATATGAAATTCATGGTCAGCCCCATGAGCACCGCCACGACGAACATGCTGAGGAAGGCCATCGGAATGCCCCACGCCACCCACACCGAGAGACGGAAGCTCAGGAACAGCGACAAACACAACACCACCAGCAGCATACCGGCCAAACCGTTGCTGTACAAAATATTGAGCTGCCCGCGGAGCGTTTCGAGAAAATCGTGCATGAATTCGAGCCGGTAGCCGTTACCGCGCGCGTTGAACTCGCGGATGTAATCGTGCAGATAAGCGGAGATACGCTCCAAGTCCTCGGTCGCCAGATTGTCGATACGGAACATGACGTTGCGCTCGCCGTCGACATAGCTCGCCGTCGGAATGTCCTCGAAGATCATCCGCACGTCGGCCACATCTCCCACACGGATCAGATCGCCGTTGGCATTGGCCCGCACCACGATCCGTTCCACGTCGGCGGCTGAAACCGACCGATAGCGCGAATTGATCTTGATCTCCTCCCGGGGATTTTTGATCTTGCCGCCGTAGATATCGAGGTTGTTGGCGGCAATGGCATTCTTGATCTCCGAGAAGCTCATGCCGTAACGCTGCAACACCTCTTCACGAACCTCGACGGACATCTCCATCCGTGTCGGATAGCCGATCAGCGTCACCTGCGAGATCAGGCCCGAACCCAGAAAGTCGTCCTCGATACGTTGCGCCGTGCGCTTCAACAGCATGATGTCCTCCGGCCCGCGTGTCTGGGTCAGAGCCAGAAATCCGGAAAGCGACGTAGTTTTGGTCTTGGTGATGACCGGATTCTCCGCCCCGGCAGGGAAATTCGAGATTTTGTCTATCGCGTTCTTGATGTCGTTCAACACCACATCGACATCGTAGTCGGTGCGGATGAGTATGGACACGAGCGACTGGTTCTCCATGGATTTGGAGCTGATCTCCTTGACTCCGACCACGCCCCGCAGCGCATTTTCGACGAGCGTCGTCACGCCCTCCTCCATTTCCTTGGGCGTGGCGCCCTGATAGGTCACCGATACGGTGATCAGCCGGGACTCGGTGATCGGGAACGAAGCCTTGCGGATGGAAAACAAGGCTGCGATGCCGAAGACCAGCGTCAGGAACACCAACGCCTGTGCATAGAACGGATACCGAACGAATGCAGTGATTGCTTTTCGCATGACTATTCCGTTTTATCCGACGCCCGGCGACCTTCCAGCAAGCCGATCTCCATCCCGTCGGAAGGATTGACCAGCGATTCGGCGACGACGAGCGTTCCGGGTTCCAGACCGCGCAAATAGGCGTAATCCTCATCCACATAAACAACCTCGGCCGGCCGGGCGCGCAGGCGGCCGTCGACGCAGGCATAAACCGTATCGTCGGCGAAGAGCGCCTCGCGCGGCAGGCGCACGACCTCCCTGAGCCGGGCCGCGGCGATACGAACCCGGTAGAGCTGACCCGAAATCAGGTTGCGGCCGGGAGTTTCGACCCGAATGTAGACCTTCACGCGCTGTGTGTTCTCATCTACGAACGGGGCGATACGGGCGACCGTACCGCGAAAACCGCCCCGTTCGTCCTCCACCGTCACGGCGCTGCCGCAGGAAAAATAGCGCACATAATCGGGTTCGACGCCGGCTTCCAGTTCGAGCCGGTCGGTCTGGGTGATGGTGGCGATCTCGCCCCCGACGGAGGCGATGGCGCCGACCTCTTTGCTCACCGTCGCAAATACGCCGTCGAAAGGGGCGTAAACAGCATATTTGCGCAGATTGATCTCGGCCTGCCGAACTCCATAGTATTCGGAAATGACATTCCGGACCGCCAGATAAACTTTCTCCTTCGCACTGTTGATCGCCGGAAGCGGCGGCAGGTCCTCGTCGACGGAAAGTCGGTTGAAGAAGGCGCTCCACTTATCCGCCTCCTGCGGAAAGTCCACGGCCAGATCGGAAAGCTGCTGCGAGAGCAGGCTCATATAACGGCTCCGGGCGGCCATCAGCGACGCGCGCGCGTCGTCGTCGTAAAGCCGGACGAGCAGGTCTCCTTTCCGGAAACTCGTGCCTTCGCGCAGTGCGACCGGCCCTGCGACGATGCGGGCGCTGACCTCCGAGCTGAGCCGGACCGTCGCCCCGGCATGAACCTTCGCAAAACAGGAATAGGCGACGTCGTAGTCCCGCAAGGCGACCGTATCGGCCCGGACGTGTACGACGCTCTTCTTCGCCTTGTTCTTCTCGGCGACCGGCTTGGTCACAACCATGTAGCGGTAGACTCCGAAGGCTGCGATCAGAATGAAAGCGACCAATGCCGCCTGCAATAATCGATGTTTCTTCATATCAGTATCTGTTCGGGAAAATTAACACGGCGATGAACCCGTAAATGCCGAATACGGCTGTCAAGGCCAGATCGACGAGATGGAATGCGCCCGTAAGCCGGCAGCGGTTCAGCCGTTTGACGACGACGAGCAGCAGCACGAAAAACAGATTGACGGGCCAGAACTGCCGTACCGGATTGGGAATGGGGATGAAATGCGCATATCCGGGCGTCAGCATGATGCGGAACGGGAATATCCGCTCTTCGGCAGCGGCGGCCGGCGAATTGCGGTAGTTGTTCACTGCGATCGCGCAACGGTCGACAGGCTCGAAATCGCGGTCGAGGACATACATCGTGCTGCTGTCCCGCCCAAGATTCTTGTACGAGCGGAAATAGCGGTTGTAGGTCAGCATGAACCGGCCGTTGTTCTTTCCGAGAGGCAGTTTTTTCAGCGTGTAGTCGGTCAGCAGCGCATAAAGCTCGTTGTCGGGAGTGAAGATATGGCAGTAAATCTCCCCCGGCACATGGCATTTGATCTGCTTGATCTCGAAATCGTTGTCGATGGCCTTCACGCGCGGTGCGCCGTGGGCCATCAGCAAATGAAACAGTTTGCCGCGGGCGTCGACCACGAAATAGCCGTCGTCGCGGGATTTGATCGTCGAAGGGATGCCGAAGATGTCCCGCGCCGGAGCACGGAACCCGGCTTCGCGCAGCGCCTCGTCGAAAATCCGGCTCTTCTGTGTATCGACGCTATTCGTCGCCGCGTCGATGAACTCGATGCCGCGCCTGCCGATCCGGAAGAGGTCGTGCGGCAGATCGACGCCCGGATGTCCGGGACACGACTCGAATAGCGGAGCCAGCGCGAAATCGAATCCGCGGTCCCCGATGAGCATCACGCGGCGCACGCTCCGCAGCACCTCCTGCGTGAGCGGCTCGCCCATGAGCGAGTCGGGCATCATGCCCAGCATCTTCAACTTGCGCGCATTGTCGAAAGGCAGCAGCCGGGCATATTCGTTCTCGGTCAGCGGATTGCCGCTCCGGTCGTAATATACCATGCGGTTGGCTTGCCGGAGCGAATCGTACACCTCTTCGCTGAACACGAAATCGCGCTTCACCTCGCTGTAATAGAGCAGGCGCTTGCCCGCACGCTTCTCGAACCGGCTGCGAAACAGATCGGGCAGATAAAAGCCCAAAATCAGGATGGTGGTGAACACCAGCAGCACTCTTACAATTTTCGCCGTCATATCTACAACTCTCCCTTATTGAACCGACGGGCCGTGAAGAGCACCGAGACACTCGAAACTCCCGTAAGAGCCGCGAGCACCGGCAGAAGCGTCTCCACGTTGCCGACAGCAAATTTTCTCATGAATACCGAAATCAGCAGATAGGCGACGATGAAATAGAAAAAGCGGAACTTTCCCACCGGTTCCATCGCGATCATCGCTATCCAGAAATAGGCCGTCATGCCACCCAGCACCCACGGCATCATCGTCACCAGCGCCGCCCGGATTACCTCGGCGGGAAGGTAGACGGCCGTCAGCCCCACGAACAGCAGCAGGCAGCAGACCAGAATCGCCGACAGCAGCAGAAAACCGTAAAGCACCATGCTGTAAACGACCCGGACCGGTCCGAGCGGCAGATGCAGCGAGAGTTTGATCCGTTTGTCGACCACCTCGGGCAGAAACTGCGACACCCCGATCAGCACAGCCGCGAACAGCGGCACGAAACGGAACAGCGCGAAAAACGCCTCCTTATTGGTCAACAGCCGCGACAAGTAAAACGGAGCGTCATCACGAATACCCCCGGCGACGCCGGCGAATATGCCGACCACGGCTGCAAGTCCCGCCACGAGCGCCACGAGCGCAAACCAGCGGGTTTTGACCCACTCCTTGTATATAAGATGTAAAATCATATCTTTCAGCTATTAAAATCAATTTGCATTCGGGTTTCCGAGTCCCGGCATGACCAATACGCCCAAAAATCCGTAGATGCCGAACAACGCCACGATCACCAAATCGACGAGCACGAAAGGATTGTCCAGCGGCTCCCTGCGGCGACGTTTGACCGCAACCATGATTCCGGTCAGGCAGACGCTGACCAATAGCCAGAGAAGCCCTTCGGACCCCATAAAACGCAGCCCGCGCCAAGGCGTAAGGCGCACGGTAAAGGGAAACACGATTTGCTGCACTTTATATTTCGCAGTCTGTTCATAGGTGCGGTTACTCACCGTACAACTGTCGATCATCCGGTAATCGACATCCGTAACGTAACAGGTCGTGTGATCGTGATAGGCATAGATGAACTTGTTGAACAGCAGCATGCTGTGCATCTCCACCCGCATACCGCGCGTATCGGGCAGCGGAAGCCGGCGGAAGGTATAGTCGCGTCCCATCCGGTACACTTCGCCCTTTTCGGTCAGCATCATGGCAAGGAATTCGGGCCGGTCGGCAAAGTTCAGATTACGCACGGCGCATCCTTCCGGCAGTGCGATCCGCTCGACCTCAGGCTCTCCGCCGCACATGCCCATACGGAAAAGCCCTCCGCGGCTGTCGGTCATGAAATAACCCAGTGTCTCGGCGTCCGTACGATCCGCAGGCGCCCAAGCGCCCGACACCGGAGAGACGAATCCCGCACCGGCGAGCGCGCGGCGGAAAGCCGCCGTTTTCGCCGTATCGACCCTATTCGAGGGAGCGTCGAGGAACTCAATCCCGCCGCGGCCGAAACGGAACAGATCCTGCGTCCGGTAATCGGTCGAAACATAGGACAGCTTGTCCTTCAAATCGAACAATCCGTAGTCCCGGCCTCCGCCGTCGCCGAAATAGACCGTATAATCGTGCGCCGACACACGCTCAGGCGTGACGGCGACACCGCAGACGGTTTCAGGCAGACGGCCTTCGTAGATAAGCTGCGAAGCGTTTTCAAGCACG
>ERZ857503.889-NODE-889-length-20037-cov-4.446852_pt1 | contig 20037 bp, 16 predicted proteins | sample MGYA00519766_ERZ857503 | MGnify/ENA primary metagenome ERZ857503 (study PRJEB31778, sample SAMEA3449345) | human gut metagenome | biome: human gut; feature: human-associated habitat; material: faeces | place: United Kingdom | collected 2010/2012 ...
TTTGTCCGATCGTGTAGAACGCGCAGCCGTCGTGGCGTCCGATCGTCTTTCCCCGTGCATCGACGATTTCGCCGGGAACGATTCCGGGAACCTGCGTTTTCAGGAACTCGGAGCAGGAGAGTACTTGCAGGAAACAGACGCCCATGCTCTCCCGCGACCGGAGGGCGGACGGGAGCGATGCGGTCACCGCTTTTTTGATTCGTTCGCCCATCGGCGTCAGGGCTATCCGCAGGTATTCCTGCGACAAGCCCCACAGGTAATAGGACTGATCTTTGGCCGGGTCGGCGGCCGTGCGCACGAAGTATTTTCCGTTTTCGCAGCGAACACGGAAGTAGTGTCCGGTGGCGATATGGTCGTAATGTTCGCGCCGGGCGATGTCGTACAGCGTTTTCCATTTGACCCGGGGATTGCAGCGAGTGCAGGGCGCGGGCGTTTCGCCGCGCAGGTAGCTGCCGGTAAAATAGCGGACGATCTCTTCGCGGAAAACTTCGCGGACATTTTCGATCCGGAACGGAAGGTTCAGCCGTCCGGCCGCCTGCCGGATGCGCGTTTCGAGACCCTCTTCCCCGACGGTATCCAGCGTAAGCAGCGTGACGGCATGGCCCTGTTCGGCGAGGTACCGCGCCGCCGCCGTGCTGTCGATGCCGCCGCTGAAGCCCAACAATACGTTTTTTCTCATACGGAATGAAAAAAGCGTCCGGATCTTTTTCGGACGCCTTTGTTTTCGTTGTCGTGCGTTACAGTTTGTCGAATTCGTCGTCCAGCGACGCGGGGATGCTGCTGATCGCCGAGCCGTCCGGATTGAAACACTCCGGCTTGTGCTCCCGGATGTACCCGACCACTTCGTCGAGTCCTTCCGCGAATTTGCAGAAGTCCTCCTTGTAAAGGTGGATCTTGTGTTTTTCGAACGAGAATTTTCCGTCCTTTTCGGTTTTTTTCCGGCTTTCGGTGACTGTCACGTAATAATCGTCGTTCCGCGTCGCCTTCACGTCGAAGAAATAGGTGCGCCGTCCGGCCCTGACTATTTTTGAGTAGATCTCTTCCGCTCCGTCGCTTTCGCTTTCCTTTTTGTAGTCAAAATGATTCATGCCTTTCGTTTTTGTTAGCAGTTATAGGTTGTTAAAATTAAAAAGAAAAAGAGATATAAGCAAATATTCGGGGCAAAATAAGCCTATACGGCTCCGCCGGCTGCAAAAACCGATTTGCGGCCGGCGGAGCGGATGGATCGTTTCTGATCGAATCAGTAGGTGATGCCGGAACCGTAACGCTCCCAGTCGCGCAGCACTTCGAGCGCTTTGGCGAAGACCGGGTCGTCCTCGCCGTTGACGACGAGGTAGTATTCGTTGACTCCCCACATTTTTTGCGCGATCAACGCTTTCAATTGGGTTTTCAGCGCTTTTTTCGAACGTTCGAACTCTGCGGCGTCGAAGGCGATCCCCTTTTTCGTGGCCTTGGCCGTCAGGGCGTCGAGCACGTCGTCGGAGACGGTGAAGTCGCTGACGAACTTTTCGGGAGCCGCGTAACGCGACGACAGCGCCGGACGGTTCTCGTCCAGGTATTCGATGACGAATTCGTTGATGACGCCCTGACGCACCAGGCTGCCCCAGTATTTCGTATAGTCCGACGTATCGAGCGGTACGACGATGTCGGGCGTGATTCCGCCGCCGCCGTAGACGGTGCGGCCGCTACGCAGGGTTTTGAATCGCTGCGTGGTGTCGCCGCCGACCGAATCGGAAGCTCCCGGTTCGAACCGTTTGTTGAAATCTTCATAATAGGCGTCCAAATTGCCGTTTTCATACGGGCGCTGGATCATGCGTCCGGTCGGCGTGTGGTAGCACGCTACGGTCAGCCGCACCGCCGAGCCGTCCTGTAACGGGAACTGCCGTTGGACGAGTCCCTTGCCGAACGTGCGCCGGCCGATCAGCAGGCCGCGGTCCCAGTCCTGAATCGCTCCGGATACGATCTCGCTGGCCGAAGCCGAAGTCTCGTTGATCAGCACGATCACCTTCCCTTTCGTGAACGGGCCGTCTTCTTTCGCGACGATTCGGTCGGGCGGCACGCGCATCCCTTCGGTCGATACGATCACCGAACCTTCGGGTAGGAAAAAGTTGCTCAGTTGTACGGCTCCGCCCATCAGCCCGCCGCCGTTGCTGCGCAGGTCGAGGATCAGGGCGTCCATTGGCCCCAGTTTCTGCACGGCGTCCGTGAACTCCTTGTAAGTATTGTTCGCGAAACGGTTGATCCGAATGTAACCGGTCTTCGGATCGACCTTGTAGGCGGCGTCCACCGTATTGATCGGAATGTTGTCGCGCACGATCGTGAAGTCGAGCGGTTCGCCGCCGCCGTGGCGGACGATCCGCGTCTCTACCCGGCTGCCTTTCGGCCCGCGCAGCAGTTTCGGCACGTCGATCTGTTTGACGCCGACCGAGCTTTTGCCGTCCACCGCGACGATCCGGTCGTTGGGGAGCAGGCCCACCTGTTCGGCGGGACCGCCCGAAATGACGTTGACCACGATGATCGTATCGCGCAGTACGTTGAATTCGATGCCGATGCCGCTGAAACTGCCGTCGAAGCTCTCCTTGACTTCGACCATCTCCTCGGGAGATACGTAAGTCGAATGCGGGTCGAGTTGCAGCAGCACTTCGCGGATCGCGCTTTCGACCAGCTCATTGTTGTGTACCGTATCGACGTAGGCGCCGTTCAGGTAACGGTAGAACTGCTGGAATTTCTGCAGGTTGCCGGCCGGATCGTCTTTCGCGTCGTTCTGGGCCGAAACAAGCGCCGGCGCCGCGAACAGCAGCGTCGCCAGCAGGATATGGATTTTCATTCTTATCATTGCAGTATCTTTAATGTCCTTGTGATAACGCGCCTCGCCGGCGCATTATTGCAGGCGCGCGGCCAGTTCCGCCAGCGGAACGGCCTGCTGTTCGCCGGTCGCCATGTTTTTGACGGTGGCGTTTCCGGCGGCCAGTTCGTCGCTGCCGATGATCACCACCAGCGGGATCGCGCGCCGGTTGGCGTATTCCATCTGCTTTTTCATCTTCGCGGCGTCGGGGTACATTTCGCATGGGATGCCTGCGGCCCGCAGTTGTTTCATCGCGCGCAAGGCGGCCGGTTGTTCGGTTTCCCCGAAATTCAGAAACAAAACCCGCGTGGTGACGCCCGCTTCTTCGGGGTAGAGGCAGAGTCCGCACATCACGTCGTAGATCCGGTCGGCTCCGAACGAGATGCCTACTCCCGACATGCCCGGCATACCGAAAATTCCGGTCAGGTCGTCGTAGCGTCCGCCGCCGCAGATACTGCCGATCGCGAAATCCTTCGCCTTTACTTCGAAGATCGCGCCGGTGTAGTAGTTCAGCCCGCGCGCCAGCGACAGGTCCAGTTCGATATCCAATTCCGTGCCAAGCGCTTCGACGTATCCGAAGATCGTTTCCATCTCGTCGATGCCGGCGATTCCTGTTTCGCTGCCGCCGATCACCGCGCGCAACTGTCGCAGCTTCTCGCGGTTCGTACCGTTGAGCGACAGGATCGGTTGCAGCGCGGCCACGGCCTGCTCGGAGATACCTTTCGAAAGCAGCTCTTCGTTGACCGCTTCGATTCCTATCTTTTCGAGTTTGTCGATCGCCACGGTGATGTCGGTCATCTTGTCGGCGTGACCGATGGTCTCGGCGATGCCGTACAGGATCTTGCGGTTGTTCATCTTCAGCGCGATCCGGATGCCGAGTTTTTTGAACACGGCCGCCACGATTTCGATCAGCTCGACTTCGTTGAGCAGGCTGCGGCTGCCGATGATATCGACGTCGCACTGGAAAAACTCGCGGTAGCGTCCCTTCTGCGGCCGGTCGGCGCGCCATACCGGCTGGATCTGGTAGCGCCGGAACGGGAACGAGATTTCGTTCTGGTGTTGTACGACGTAGCGGGCGAACGGTACGGTGAGGTCGTAACGCAATCCTTTTTCGCACATTTTCACCGACAGCGCGTTGCGGTTGGCGTCGGCATCCTGCAACGTTTCGGGTGCGACTCCGCTCAGGAAGTCCCCCGAATTCAGGATTTTAAAGAGCAGCTTGTCGCCCTCGTCGCCGTATTTTCCGAGCAGCGTCGAGAGGTTTTCCATCGCCGGCGTTTCGAGCGGCAGGAATCCGTAGGTGCGGAAGACGCTTTTTATCGTGTCGAAAATGTAGGTGCGTTTAATCATCTCGTCCGGGCCGAAATCGCGTGTGCCCTTCGGAATGGATGGTTTTTGTGCCATGACGGTGTGTTTTCTAAAATTTTATTTCGTTGGCGAACTGTCGATCAAAGCGTCCAGTTCGGCGATCTTTTTATCGTAAGCGTTGCGGGTGATCTGGCGCAGCAGTTCGACGTGCGGCCGGATGCGGTCGATGTCCGCCGGGGCGATCGTGTATTTCGGATCGTAGCGTGCGGCGATATAGGCGTCGTTCAATATTTTGAACAAGCGTTTGCTCTCTTCTGTGTCGGTCGGAAAAAATGCAAGGATTTCCGGCGTATGCACTTTACAGGATTTTACCAGTTTTTCGAGGTCGTGTATCCTCGGTTTTTTAAGGGTGTGGATCAGTCTGATCGTGTGGAGGAAAGATTCACATGCTTGATGGAAATTGAAAATGGAAAATTTATGATCTTTGTTGGAGTGCGCTAGGGCAGCGTATTTATAGAATGTTTCTCCGCGACCGTTCCATTCCTCAAAATATTCCTGTACCTGTCCTTTAAACTCTTGTGCATTCAGTTCGCACGGCGTATCGAGCGTAAACTTCCCGTTGTCGTACAGCATGATCCCCTCTTCGGCGATGTCCGTCCAGAAATACCGACCTTCTGCGAGATATTTATTAAAAGTTTGGATATGTTCCAGTATAAAACTGACCGGGGTATCCGAACGGGTGTTTCTTGCGAAAACATCTTCTACACGATCCAACTTCCGTGCGGCCCCGTAAGGTTCCACTCCGTGCTCGACTAGCACCAGGATATCGTAGTCGCTTTGGAAAGTCGTATGAACCCCGTAGTCGAACCGTTCGTCGAGTTCGACCCAGTTGCCGCGCGCATAGCTGCCGAACAAGATAACCATTTGGGCCGGTACGGCCCTGCGGATGTACTTTGTGAGGATTTCGAGTTCCTCCGCTTTGCGCTGCGGTAGGTGTCCGAGTGAGGTTTTCATACGCTGTCGGTGTTTAGTCGGCGACCAGTTTGCGGTATTTCACCCGGTGCGGGGTGTCGTCGCCGAGGCGTTTGCGCTTGTTCTCTTCGTATTCGCTGTAACCGCCTTCGAAAAACACGACCTGCGAGTCGCCTTCGAACGCGAGGATGTGCGTGGCGATGCGGTCGAGGAACCAGCGGTCGTGCGAGATCACTACGGCGCATCCTGCAAAGTTATTCAACCCTTCTTCGAGGGCGCGCAGCGTGTTGACGTCGATGTCGTTGGTCGGCTCGTCGAGCAGCAGCACGTTGCCTTCCTCCTTCAGCGCGAGGGCCAGGTGCAGCCGGTTGCGTTCGCCGCCCGACAGCACGCCGCACTTTTTCTCCTGGTCGGCGCCGCTGAAGTTGAAGCGCGACACGTAGGCCCGGGCGTTGACGCTGCGGCCGCCGAGCTGGATCAGCTCGCTGTCCTGCGAGATGACCTGGTAAACCGTCTTTTCCGGGTCGATCGACGCGTGTTGCTGATCGACGTAGGCCAGCTTGACCGTCTCGCCGACGCGGAACGAGCCGTGCAGCGGCTTTTCGATCCCCATAATCAGCCGGAACAGCGTGGTCTTGCCGACCCCGTTCGGGCCGATCACGCCGACGATTCCGGCGGGCGGCAACGAGAAGCTCAGGTGTTCGTACAGCAGCCGGTCGCCGTAGCCCATCGACACGTCCTGCGCTTCGATCACCACGTCGCCGAGGCGCGGGCCGTTCGGGATGTAGATTTCGAGTTTTTCCTCCTTTTGTTTCGTATCTTCGTTCAGCATCTTGTCGTAGGCCGACAGACGGGCTTTGCTCTTCGCGTGGCGGGCGGACGGGGCCATGCGAACCCATTCCAGCTCGCGCTCCAGCGTTTTGCGCCGTTTGCTCTCCTGCTTCTCTTCCTGCGCGAGACGGTTCGATTTCTGTTCGAGCCAACTGCTGTAATTGCCTTTCCAGGGAATGCCTTCGCCGCGGTCGAGTTCGAGGATCCAGCCGGCCACGTTGTCGAGGAAATAGCGGTCGTGCGTAACGGCGATGACCGTTCCCTTGTACTGTTGCAGGTGCTGTTCGAGCCAGTCGATGCTTTCGGCGTCGAGGTGGTTCGTCGGCTCGTCGAGCAGCAGTACGTCCGGTTGCTGCAACAGCAGCCGGCACAGCGCCACGCGGCGGCGTTCGCCGCCCGACAGGTGTTTGACGGATTGGTCGGCGTCCGGACACCGCAGCGCGTCCATCGCGCGTTCGAGCGTGGCGTCCAGTTCCCAGCCGTTCTTGTGGTCGATCAGTTCGGTCAGCTCGCCCTGTCGTTCGATCAGCTTCGCCATCTGGTCGTCGTCCATCGGCTCCATGAACTTCGCATTGACCTCTTCGTACTCTTTCAGCAGCGCGACCACGTCGGCGCACCCTTCCTCGACCACTTCGCGGACGGTTTTCGTATCGTCCAACTGCGGTTCCTGTTCGAGGTAGCCGACCGTATAGCCCGGAGAGAAGACCACTTCGCCCTGGAAATTCTTGTCCAGCCCGGCGATGATCTTCATCAGCGTCGATTTCCCGGAGCCGTTCAGCCCGATGATCCCGATTTTAGCCCCGTAGAAAAACGACAGGTAGATGCCGTTCAGCACTTTTTTCTGGTTCGTGAAAGTCTTGCTGACTCCGACCATCGAGAATATGATTTTTTCGTCTGCCATGTCTGTGTGTTAGTGCGGTTAATTTGCGCAAATATAATAAAAAAGCCCCCGTTTCCGAGGGCTTTTCGAGAATATGCCGTAAAACGGGGAACCTATGCGAACAGTTTCGCCGGATCGAGGTTCGCCGACTCGATGTCTTTGAAGTATTTGTAAGTACCTACTTTCAGTTCGTCGGTTGCGTCCTCGTCGCAGACGATGATTCCTTTGGGATGTACTTGCAACGCGCTGATCGTCCACTGGTGGCTGTAACCGCCTTCGATGCCGGCGGCCAGCGCGCGCGCTTTGTTGTGTCCCATCGTCAGGATCATCACCTCGCGGGCGTCCATCACGGTGCCCACGCCCACGGTCAACGCCGTTTTGGGAACCAGGTTGACGTCGCCGCCGAAAAAGCGCGAGTTCGCGATGATCGTATCCTTGGTCAGCGATTTGACGCGCGTCCGCGAGTTCAGCGACGAAAAAGGTTCGTTGAACGCGAGGTGTCCGTCGGGGCCGATGCCGCCCATGAACAAATCGATGCCGCCTGCGGCCCGGATACGGGCTTCGTAGTCGGCGCACTCCTTGCATAGGTCGGGCGCATTGCCGTTCAGGATGTTGACGTTTTCGGGTTTGATGTCGATGTGGCTGAAGAAGTTGTTCCACATGAACGAATGGTAGCTTTCCGGATGGTCTTTCGGAATGCCTACGTACTCGTCCATGTTGAACGTTACGACGTTGGCGAACGAAACTTTGCCCGCTTTGCAGTATTCGATCAACTTTTTATAGGTGCCCAACGGGGTGGAACCCGTCGGAAGACCCAGTACGAAAGGCCGTTTCTCCTTTTTGTTGTGTTCGTTGATGCGTTTGGCAATGTAGGCGGCTCCCCAGGCCGATACCTGTCCGCCGTTGGGTTCGATGATGACTCTCATAATTAAAAATATTTTATTTGTTCTCGGTTGTGAACGTTCTGGACCACTATGGGCAGCCGTACGTAACCGGCCATAAACGGGGTCTCAACCCGGACATTCTGTAAATAACGTTATTGGACGTCGCCCTTTCCCGCCTTGAAAGTCACTTGGTTGGCAGTGTCTTCCACGATGTAGATGTCTTCGTATCCGGGAGCGATCGCGATGCTTTTTTGATAAGACACCATCCCGTACGCGACGTCGTTGATGTAATACTTATTTTTCTCGTCTTCGGTAAACGAAGGCAATAATTCTGCTTTTTTCGTGTTGAATGAAGTTTGTAGAGCGACCAGAGCGGCCTTAATCGACGCGCTTTGCTCCTCGTATTTCTGCTTGGCCTGTGCATCGCACTGTGCGTAAGCTTCTTCCTCGGTGGCGCCCGTTGCGTTGATCGTGAATTTGGCTCCGAATTGTTTATTGATATTTGCGATACCTTCTTCGAGCAGCGTATTTAGCTGATTCAGATTGTTCGTTTCACTTCCGAGATAACCATCCTGTCCGAGACCGATACGGGTCTGGTATTCGCGGCTTACTTTAGCCTGGTTGTCTTCGTCGTCTTTGCAACCGCAGAACAGCAAGGCCGCGCAACTCATCAGGATTAGGATTTTTTTCATGGTTTCAATAAATTAAAGGATTTGTGTTTTTTATAGTTTGAAAAGGTCCAGTCTGACAAATACTTCGATCGCTTGATATTCGGCCATTCCCAGCTTGTCGTACATCCGGGCGGTATTCTGCGTACGTTCTTCGGCGCGCTGCCAAAATTCGCGCTTGTCTTCGCCGGGGAACGGCATCACGTCCTTCTGCGACAGGTGGCGGTAGATGGCGTGGCGTTTCTGCACCACCTCGTCCGGGCTGAGCGGCACGGCCATGTCGACCATGTCCAAATCCCATTCCTGCCATGCGCCCCGGTAGAGCCAGAACCGGCAATTTTTCACCCAGGGTTCGTTCTGTATCTGGTACATCGCCTCGATGACCGCTTCGATGCAGGTGCGGTGCGTTCCGTGCGGGTCGGACAGGTCTCCGGCGGCATAGATTTGGTCGGGCTTGAGTTCCTGCAATAATTTTACGACGCGCGAAATGTCGTTCTCGGTCAGCAGTCCCTTTTTGACGCCTCCCGTTTCGTAGAACGGCAGGTTCAGGAAGTGGACATTTGTCCGGTCGTTCAGCCCCATGTGCCGGCAGGCCGCCTTCGCTTCGGCGCGGCGGATCGAGCCTTTCAGCTTGCGGAGTTCCAACGGTTCGGGTTCGCCTTTGCGCTTACCGGCGATGATCGCTTTCACTTCGTCGTATTTGTCTTTGAAACCGCATTCGCGGGCGGTGTCGATCGTTTGCAGCACCACGTCGTCGTGCACGGCGATGTTGCCGGACGTTTCGTAAGCTACGTGGACGTCGTGTCCCTGGGTGATCAGCCGGCGGAACGTGCCGCCCATCGAGATCACGTCGTCGTCCGGATGTGGGCTGAAAATCAGCACGCGTTTGGGGAACGGCTGCGCGCGTTCGGGACGCGTCGAATCGTCGGCGTTCGGCTTGCCGCCGGGCCATCCGGTGATCGTGTGTTGCAGGTCGTTGAATACCTGGATATTGATCTCGTCGTAGGCCATGCCGGAGATTTCGAGCAACTGGCCGAGACGGTTATCCACATAGTCCTGATAGGTCAGTTTCAGGATCGGTTTGTCGACCTGCTCGCACAGCCACAGCACGGCCGTGCGGATAAAACGTTTCGGCCACAGGCAGCGTCCGACCAGCCACGGCGTGCGGATACGGGTCAGTTGCGAGGCGGCGCCTTCGTCGACCACGACTTCCATGTTCTGGTGCTCCTGCAGGCAGGTGGCCGGAACCAACAGTTGGCGTTCGCCTTCGACCAGCTCCTTGACGACGTACGCTTTTTCTTCGCCCCACGCGATCAGGATGATGCGTTTGGCGTCGAGGATCGTTCGCAGTCCCATCGTGATCGCCTTGTGCGGTACGTAGTTGATGCCGTAGAAGATCGATGCGGCGGCCTTGCGGCTTTCGTTGCCGAGGGCGACCAGCCGCGTCCGCGTATTGGTGTAGGTGCCCGGTTCGTTGAACCCGATCTGCCCCTGTACGCCGGTACCGAGCACCATCAGGTCGATGCCGTCGTACTGCTCGATCAGCGCTTCGTAGTCGCGGCAGAACGTTTCGACTTTGTCCTGCGGCAGCGTCCCGTCCGGGATATGGATGTTCTCGGGTTTGATGTCGATGTGATCAAGCAGACTCTCGTGCATCGAGTAATTGCGGCTCTGCAACTCCTTCGGCGAGATCGGGAAGAATTCGTCGAGGCTGAATATGACTACGTTGTGAAAACTGAGCCCCTCTTTTTTATGCAGTTCGACCAGCGCGCGGAACAGGCCCACCGGCGATTTCCCGGTCGTCATGCCCAGTACGCACATCTCTCCGGCCGACTGTTTCTCGCGGATGCAGCCGGCGATCTCCCGAGCCACGTACATGGCTCCGCTCGCTTCGTTCTCGTAAATGTTCGTGTAGATTTTTTCGAATTTTCGGATGATGTCGGCAGGATCTGCCCCCGGCTCCAGCCCTCCCTCTTTCGGCAATTTGTAATTTCTTTCCATAGCCTCCTGATTTTATGATTCTGAACGTATTTTGTCAGCGCGTAATCGAACGCTAAAAGTAATCATTAACCGGGGATTTGCCAAATTAATCTCCGGGTAAGATAAAAAAACGATTTTTTTATGTTTTATCGCAAAAACTTCGTATCTTTGTTAATATTATAACAGAGGGGCGGTAAACGGTTGCCGTCCAGCTCAGTGGGAAACTAACTTTATAAATCATCGCACTAATCAAAACAACTATGGCTCAAAAACTTTTGATAAGGGATTTGACCCTCCGGGACGGACAGCAATCCGCTTTTGCCACCCGGATGAAGCAGGAGCAGATCGACCGCGTCCTGCCTTTCTATAAAGACGCTAATTTTTACGCCATGGAGGTGTGGGGCGGCGCCGTGCCCGACTCCGTAATGCGCTACCTGAACGAAAACCCGTGGGACCGCCTCGAAAAGATCAAGGCCGTCGTGGGCGACGTTTCGAAACTGACCGCGCTGTCCCGCGGACGCAACTTGTTCGGATACGCTCCGTATACCGATGAGATCATCGAGGGATTCAGCCGCAATGCGATCGAGTCGGGACTGGGCATCATGCGTATTTTCGACGCGTTGAACGACGTGAACAACGTGAAGTCTACGATCAAGTATATCAAGAAGTACGGCGGTATCGCCGACTGCGCCGTGTGCTACACGATCGACCCGCATTTCTCGACGATGGAACGTATCAAGGCCGCGCTGAAAGGGAAGAAACTTCCGAAAGCGGTTTTCACCGACGAGTATTTCTTGAACAAGGCGCAGCAGATGGCCGCTCTGGGCGCCGATATGATCACGATCAAGGACATGAGCGGACTGATCCCGCCCAAACGCGTTTCGGATCTGATCAAGCTGTTCAAAAAAAACCTGTCGATTCCGATCGACTTCCATACGCACTGTACGCCCGGTTACGGGCTGGCTTCCGTCGTGGCTGCGATCGAGGCCGGCGTCGACGTCGTCGATACGAATATCTGGAACTTCGCCGGCGGACCGGCGGCTCCGGCGATCGAACTGATCTACATCTTCTGCAAGAAAATGGGCGTGGAGCTCGATATCAACATGGAGGCCGTCGCCAAGATCAACAAGGAACTCTATACGATCCGCAAGGAACTCGATGCGGTGGATGCGGTGAAGATTTTCCCGAATGCGTTCAACCCGCTGACCGACAAGCTGCCTGAGAACATCGACAAGGAGTTCGACCGGGCGATTGCCGCAGCCAAAAACGGAAACGAGGCCGAACTGCTCGACGCCTGTCATGCGATCGAAAAGTATTTCAACTTCCCGAAACCGAACGAACTGGTGCAGAAGGCCGAGATTCCGGGCGGTATGTATACGAACATGGTGGCCCAGCTCAAGCAGCTCAAGTCCGAATCGATCCTCGAGAGCGCGATGCAGTTGATCCCGCGCGTGCGTCTGGACGCCGGTCTGCCGCCTTTGGTGACGCCGACCAGCCAGATCGTGGGCGCCCAGGCCGTCAATTGCGCGCTGGACGTTAAAAACGGTAAGCCGATGTATTCGAACGTGTCGAACCAGTTCGTGAACCTGGTCAAGGGCGAGTACGGCGAAACGCCGGTTCCGGTCGATCCCGAATTCCGCCTGAAGATCGCCGGGGTGCGCGAGGAAACCCCGTACGACACGTCGAAATATCAGATGCAACCGAATCCGGTGCTCGAAGACGCCGGCGGAGTCAAGTTGGCCGAGAATGAAAAAGAGGTGCTGTTGCTTGAGCTCTTCCCGCTGGTCGCCAAGAATTACCTGACGGGCGTGAAGAAAGCGCGTTATGCCGCCGCTCACGCCGCCGAAGCCGCGAAAGCCGCCCAGACGGCCGCTGCTGCGCCCGCCGCCGCGCCGGCTCCGGAAGCGAAGGCCGAAGCCAAGCCGGCCGTTGCGATTACCGGAAACGTGGTTACGTCGCCGATGCCGGGACGTATCCTCAGCGTGCTGGTGAAACCGGGCGATAAAGTGACAAAAGGGCAGGATGTGGTGATCCTCGAAGCGATGAAGATGGAGAACAGCATCACGTCGGATTACGCCGGAACCGTGAAGCAGGTGCTCGTGGCCGAAGGCGATACCGTCGCCGTCGACAGCCAACTGGTCGAGATCGAATAGCGATCGCTCGGAATAATTTAGGAATGTGCGGGTCGTATTCCCAATGAAGGGCGTACGGCCCGCTTTTTAAAATTCGGAAAATGAAAAGATTTTTGACAGGCTGTATGTTGGTCTGGGTTGTGGGCGTTTCCGCCCAGAAGGAATATCGGGCGCCCGAGAGCTACGTGGACGGGCGTTCGCAGGCCGTTCTGCGGATGACGATCGATGACGAAGGGATGGTGATGCCTTGCGGGACGGGGCCCGACAGTTGCGATACCTACGGCGCACGCGAAGCCGTAGTGGTCGAGCACGAGGGAGTCTACTACCTTCATTACGACGGCGCCGGCAAAGATGGGTGGCTGTCGTGCCTGGCTACCAGCCGCGACCTGCGCCATTGGGAGAAGCACGGATTGCAATTGACCCTCGGCGAAGCGGGACGCCCCGATTCCAAATCGGCTTCGTCGCCCTGGTTGGTGAACGACGGCGCGAAATGGCATATGTTCTACGTGGGCACCCAATTTTGTACCCCCGCTCCCGACTGCATCCCGGCCACTCCTTATGTGACCCTGACGGCCGAGGCCGATCATCCGGCCGGCCCTTGGCGCAAACGTTACGACATCATTCCTTTCACCAACGAGGCCGGCACTTATTACAGCGATACGGCCAGTCCGGGCGATGTGGTGGAGCAGGACGGCGAGTACAAGATGTTTTTCGGAGCCGCGGCTTTTGACAAGGAAGGTAAACTGGGCCGTACGGTCGGCATCGCCCGTACCCGCGACCTGGGGAGCGCGTGGACGGTCGATCCGCAGCCGATTTTCCCGCCCGCCGAGCAGTGCGAGAACACCTCGCTCTATTACGAACCCGATAACGGTACCTGGTTCCTGTTTACGAACCACATCGGGATACACCCCGACCGGGGCGAATACACGGATGCCGTTTGGGTGTATTGGACCAAAGACCTGAATCGGTGGGATCCGCAGGACAAGGCGATCGTGATCGATTGTCAGAATTCCAAAGAGGTGAAAGGCGCTATCGGGATGCCGTCGGTGATCCGGGTGGGCGACCGGCTGGCGATGCTCTACGACGGCGCGACCGGAGAAAATTACGGACACATGGGCCGCGGCATCAACCTGGCCTGGCTCGCGCTGCCGCTGGTTCCTCCTGCGAAATGATTAAGATATAATAAAGTGCTAAAACGGCGGCAGGAGATCCGGCCGCCGTTTTGTTGTTGCTCAATCCTTGAGCAGTCTCGGCAGGATTTGTCCGATAGATTCGATTCTCGGGCCCCGTCCTTCTATCTGGCAATCTTCCAAAAAAGGATAACAGGTGAACGATTCGTCCGAAATTTCAAAATAGGGAATCAGCCGCAAGCCGCTGTCTTCGATGGTAAAATGAAGCGGAGCGTCTTGCGACGGTTTGAATTTTTCAAATAGTTTTTCAGGCGGGAATGGTAGCGTAACACGCCCGTTTTGCACCGAATCTCCGACAACGGCCATCAGCAGCGGGCCGTATTCGATAGCGTAAGCATTTTTGCCTTTGAAATCGGGTTCGCTTCCTTTGTACAGGGTGAGGCGGAAAGCCATCGGTAACGAAAATTGTATCTTGTCCTTGTCCGACCATTTCCGGTCGAGCGTTACGTATGATCCCGGTTTTCCCCAGGCTACCCGTTCGCCGTTTACCAAGATGACTGCGTTGCAGTTACACCACCATGGAATGCGAAGCCGGATTTTGCACGGCGTTTTTTTGCGTGCCGAAACTTCGATCTGGATGTCGGTGGGATACGGATATTCGAGTCGTTCGTTTAATCTCGGATTTATCAGGGTGCTCCCGGCTCCGGGCCGGCTGTACGGGAATTCGGTTTGCATGGTTAGTTTCATCGGTGTCCCGTCCTGTTCCCAGGCGAACGAAGAGGCGGCGAATAGGTCGACGTATACGCCGTCGTCCGCCTGCGTGTAGATGAACTCGGGCAACGCTCCGAAAAGCCGCGTCCCCTGCCCTTCGCAGCAGGTGTTGACGTCCGTGCCGTCTTCTTTACGATCTATCAGGCGGGCGTGGTAGCGGATTTTGCCGTCGGCAGTCTGGTTGGCAATGGCTACGTTGTAGATCGATTTTTCGATTTCGGCCACGTATTTTTCCTCTTCGGGGTAGAGCAGGTGGAACCGCTGATTCAGGAACGCCCAGAACGAATTGCCGCACAGCTCGCCCGTTCCGCTGCGCAGCAGATAGGATTTGGGCGGGTAGGGCGACAGTTCGCTGATACTGATACTGCCTCCGATATGTTCGTAATATTCGTTGAACAGTTCCCAGCCTCCGACGGCCGCATCGAGGTACTGCCGGTCGCCGGTCCCATGTAGAGGTCGAGGAACGATTCCAGCGACAGGATCAGGTAACAGTGCGGACGGTCGTACGGATATTTCCAGATCGCGTCGACATCCTTGTCGATCAATTGTTGCATCCAGAAATTTTCCTGGTAGTAACGCTGCACGACTTGCAGGTCTTCGGGTTTTCCTACCGGCGTAAAATAAAGGCGGGTGCTGGCGATGATTCCCTGGCGTCCCTGTCCGCCGCGACGGACCAGTTCCGGCAGGTAGGGGCAGGCGTTGAACCAGTCGTAAAAACCGCGCAGCAACGGATAGGCTTTCGGATTTCCTGCGATTCCCGCTTCGATCAGTCCCTGAGTCACCCACGAACGGCAGTAAGCTCCGTTCTCGAAATGCAGGATATCGCGTTCGGGATAAGCCATGAGGTATCCGTTCGGCTGTTTGCAGGCTTCGATGCCGTCGACGATCCGGTTCATCCGGTCGCGCAGTTCGCGGTTTTCGACCCAGCGCAGTTGGTTGCCCGCGCCCATCAGAAAGCGACCCGCTTTCGAACCGGGCAGAATGTCGACCCATTCGGTATGCAGGTCGCGCAATGCCCCGTCCGCCGGTACTCCGGCCCGCTCGCGGAACTCTTTCAACATATCGTCTACGGAAAACGACTGAAGCAGGTAATGGGCGTTGGCATAGAGCGTTCGGCGGAACAGTCCGTCGTTTACGGTGACGCCGCTGCGCGGAACCCGCGCCGTCGGTTCGACCGGCCGCCAGCTTGCCGCCGGAGTGACGTTTTCGGGACAATTCAGTACGGCGACTTCTCCCATCGGGCGTTGCGGTCTCAATAAGGGGTGTTTACCCAGAAAACCCCGGTCGGAGTCGGTGAGCAGCCGGTTTTCCGAAACGTCGGCGCCGCCCGACCATACCTCCATTTTCCAGAGTTCGAAATAGTATCCGTTGTCGCGTTCGGGTAGCCGGGTGACTCTCAGCTCGACGTACCGGCCGGAAACAGGGTGCGCCGGGCGGAAGACGTCGATTTGGTCGACTGCGGCGGCTTCGTAGTCGCTGCCGGTGTGGTCGGCGATCGTTACGGGCCTGTCGGAGCCGGACGTTTCGATCCGGAATCGTACCGGAAATCCCGGGCGCGCATAGTAGTCCCAACTGTCGAATACGACGGGGTACAGTTTGACCGAATCGATCGGATACGGCCGTCCCAGGTCGATCCGTATCCAGCAACTTTCGTCGGCGGAGGATTTGCGTGCGGATTCGTAAATCGCGTAATTGGCTTTCGCTGCGACCCGTTCGACCCCCAGCGGGCCTCCCCGCAGGTCGGCGACCTGCGCACGGGCGGAAAAAATAGGTAAGCTGCAGGAAAGCGATGCGGCGAAAAGCAGGAAAGTTTTTTTCATGTCGGGCGGGTTAGAACGGTGAAAATGGGATTGTGAACATAGCAAAGATAAAAAATATACCGGTATTTATTATCCGTCCGTGTTTACCGATCCGGAACGGATCTGCCGACCGACTGCCGTTTTGCGGCCGGGCGGACACCGAAATGAAAATTCGCGGCCGGCGCCGTCGCGGCGGGATTCGGAACCGACACGATTTTGAGCTTAAAAATAGCGTATTTGGTATAAAAAATTTCGTTATTCCAAAAATCCGTTGTACCTTTGACACCGATTTTGCGTTTTTGGGATTTGACGCAGGCCTTGAGTTGACCGTCGATTTGCCGGGGCGGATTAATTTTTTGGTGCGTAATATTTGTGCATTAAGAAATTATTCGTACTTTTGCCAACCCTAAAATGCTGTGAACTGCCGATGTAGCTCAGTTGGCCAGAGCAGCTGATTTGTAATCAGCTGGTCGGGGGTTCGAATCCCTCCATCGGCTCCGGAAGGTGCGACGGACAGAGCGTGCGGATGCGGCGGACAATAGTGGGTGCGGCGCTATATTATTAGGGTGTAACGAGCGAGACTCGGGTTTCGAAAAGTTCTTCGAGAAAATTCTGGGCGGATACCAGAGTGGCCAAATGGGGCAGACTGTAAATCTGCTGTCTTTCGACTTCGGTGGTTCGAATCCATCTCCGCCCACAGTGAATCCGGTTCGCGCCGGAGAATCGACGAAATGATTTTGCGGAAGTAGCTCAGTCGGTAGAGCATTAGCCTTCCAAGCTAAGGGTCGCGGGTTCGAATCTCGTCTTCCGCTCGCAAAAAGTGTTGGAAACTTTAATTGAAGTAAAACAATTATTCCTAAAATAGATTACAGATATGGCAAAAGAAAAATTTGACAGATCCAAACCGCATGTGAACATCGGTACGATCGGACACGTTGACCATGGTAAAACTACCTTGACCGCTGCAATTACCACCGTACTTGCAAAAAAAGGCCTTTCCGAACTGCGCTCGTTCGACTCGATCGACAACGCTCCCGAGGAAAAGGAACGCGGTATCACCATCAACACGTCGCACGTTGAGTATCAGACGGCCAACCGTCACTACGCTCACGTAGACTGCCCGGGCCACGCCGACTATGTGAAGAACATGGTTACCGGTGCCGCTCAGATGGACGGCGCGATCCTCGTGGTTGCCGCTACCGACGGTCCGATGCCCCAGACCAACGAACACGTGCTGTTGGCCCGCCAGGTGAACGTGCCGAAAATCGTCGTATTCCTGAACAAGTGCGACATGGTGGACGATCCCGAAATGCTCGACCTCGTTGAGCTGGAAGTTCGCGACTTGCTGAGCAAATACGAATTCGACGGCGACAATACCCCGATTATCCGCGGTTCTGCGCTGGGCGGTCTGAACGGCGAAGCCAAATGGGAAGACAAGATCATGGAACTGATGGATGCCGTTGACTCGTACATTCCGATTCCTCCGCGTGAAAACGAAAAACCGTTCCTGATGCCTGTCGAGGACGTATTCTCGATCACCGGTCGCGGTACCGTGCTGACCGGTCGCGTTGAAACCGGCGTGATCCACGTGGGCGATCCGGTGGAAATCATCGGTCTGGCCGAAAAGTCGATGACTTCGACCTGTACGGGCGTGGAAATGTTCCGCAAGCTGCTGGATCAGGGCGAAGCCGGCGACAACGTCGGTCTGCTGATGCGCGGTATCGACAAGAAAGACGTAAAACGCGGTATGGTCGTTGCCAAACCGGGTTCGATCACCCCGCACACGGTGTTCAAAGCCGAGGTTTATATCCTGAAAAAGGAAGAAGGCGGTCGTCACACGCCGTTCCACCACAAATACCGTCCGCAGTTCTACCTGCGTACGCTGGACGTAACCGGTGAAGTGGAACTTCCGGAAGGCGTAGAAATGGTTATGCCGGGCGATAACGTAACGATCACCGTTACCCTGATCTACCCCGTAGCCCTGAACGTAGGTCTGCGTTTCGCAATCCGCGAAGGCGGCCGTACCGTAGGTGCCGGTCAGATCATCGAAATCATTAAGTAATTTCGAAATACTTTCAAGGCGGCGCGTTCGGCGCGCCGCCTTACAAACGAGTGTAGTTCAAGGGTAGAATAGCGGTCTCCAAAACCGTTGATGGGAGTTCGAATCTCTCCACTCGTGCTAAAAACGTTACGACAATGAGATTTATTAATTACGTTAAAAACGCCTACGCCGAGCTTGTTCAAAAGGTGACGTGGCCGTCCTGGAATCAGCTTTCCAATTCAGCGGTAATTGTTATGACAGCTTCCCTGTTATTCGCTGTAGTGATTCTTGCGATGGACCTGGCATTCGAGAACATCATGAAGGCCATATATAGTATTCTTTATTAATTCTGTAAAGAAAAGATAAAGATGAGCGAAAAAGAGCAAAAACAGTGGTACGTGATCCGTGCCATCGGAGGTAAGGAAAAAAAGGTGAAGGAATACATCGAGACGGAAGTCCAGAATTCTCACCTCGAAGACTATATCTCCCAGGTTCTGATTCCGACTGAGAAAGTTTACCAGATCAAAAACGGTAAAAAGATCAGCCGGGAAAAGGTCTCTTATCCGGGCTATGTATTGGTCGAGGCCGCTCTCGTGGGCGAAATCCCGTTTATGCTTCGCAACACTCCCAACGTCTTAGGCTTCCTCGGAGACACGAAGGCTTCTTCCATGGTGGCAACCCCTCTCCGCCCTCAGGAAGTGAGCCGGATTTTAGGACGTGTCGACGAACTGAGCGTCAGCGAGGAGGAAAACGAAGTTCCTTTCTTCGAAGGAGAAACCGTCAAGGTTACCGATGGCCCATTCTCAAGCTTTTCGGGTACGATCGAGGCGGTGGACAACGAGCGGAAGAAACTCACGGTTTCCGTGAAGATATTCGGGCGCAAGACTCCTATGGAGTTGAGCTTTATGCAAGTAGAAAAAGAATAATTAACCAAGGAAAATTATGGCAAAAGAGGTTGCTGCGTTAATTAAACTGCAGATCAAAGGTGGTGCCGCCAATCCTTCGCCCCCGGTTGGTCCCGCATTGGGTTCTAAGGGAGTCAATATCATGGACTTCTGCAAGCAGTTCAATGCGCGTACACAGGACAAGGCGGGAAAGGTTCTTCCGGTCATCATCACGGTTTACAGCGACAAATCGTTTGATTTCGTTGTAAAACAGCCGCCCGTAGCCGTTCAGCTCAAGGAAGCAGCCAAGGTACAGAAAGGCTCCGCGCAGCCCAACCGCGACAAGGTCGGTCAGGTGACGTGGGAGCAGATTCAGGAGATCGCCAAGGACAAGATGGCCGACATGAACTGCTTTACGCTGGAGGCCGCTATGCGCATGGTTGCCGGTACGGCCCGCAGCATGGGTATCAACGTTGTCGGTGAATTTCCTAACTTGTAATTCTTGAAGAGATGAGTAAATTGACAAAAAATCAAAAGATCGCCTACGCAAAGGTGGAAGCCGCCAAGGCTTACAAACTCCCGGAGGCCGCCGCTCTTCTGAAGGAAATTACGTTCACGAAATTCGACGCTTCGGTTGATATCGACGTCCGTCTGGGCGTCGATCCGCGCAAGGCGAACCAGATGGTCCGCGGCGTGGTGACGCTGCCCCACGGAACCGGCAAGACGGTGCGTGTGCTGGTGCTCTGTACTCCCGAAAAGGAGGCCGAGGCACAGGCCGCAGGTGCCGACTATGTAGGTCTGGACGAGTATGTTGACAAAATCAAGGCCGGCTGGACCGACGTTGACGTGATCATCTGTACTCCCAATGTGATGGGCAAGGTGGGTGCGCTGGGCCGTATTCTGGGTCCCCGC
>ERZ857503.894-NODE-894-length-19879-cov-2.796408_pt1 | contig 19879 bp, 17 predicted proteins | sample MGYA00519766_ERZ857503 | MGnify/ENA primary metagenome ERZ857503 (study PRJEB31778, sample SAMEA3449345) | human gut metagenome | biome: human gut; feature: human-associated habitat; material: faeces | place: United Kingdom | collected 2010/2012 ...
GGCGGCAGGCACGTCTGGGGAGGAGTAACATGGATACGCTGGTGGCACTGAGTACCTCCATCGCATTCCTGTTCAGTGTCTTCAATACATTTTTCCCTGAGTTCTGGTATAGCCGCGGACTTGAGCCGCACGTCTATTACGAAGCCGCAGTAGTCATCATTGCCTTTGTACTGACCGGAAAGTTAATGGAAGAGCGTGCTAAGGGAAACACCTCTACCGCCATTCGTAAATTGATGGGACTTCAGCCCCGTGTGGCCCGAGTGCTTCGCGAAGGGATCGAAGAAGACATCCTGATAGACCAGTTGCAAACCGGCGATCTGGTGGTCGTACGTCCGGGCGAACAGATTCCCGTGGACGGACGTCTGTCTGAAGGAGAGTCTTATGTAGACGAAAGCATGATTAGCGGAGAGCCTATTCCTGTAGAGAAGAAGGTCGGTGACCGGGTACTGGCGGGAACCATCAACCAGAAGGGAGCTTTTGTAATCAAGGCGTCCGGTGTGGGAAGTGAGACGGTGCTGGCGCGCATCATCCGCATGGTTCAGGAAGCGCAGGGAAGTAAAGCTCCCGTACAGCGTATCGTAGACCGGGTGACGGGTATCTTCGTACCGGTGGTGCTGTGCATTGCCGTGCTGACATTTGTCATCTGGCTGTTGGTGGGAGGAACCGATTATTTCTCACATGCCTTGCTTTCGGCTGTATCCGTACTGGTTATTGCCTGTCCGTGTGCTTTGGGACTTGCTACTCCTACCGCTCTGATGGTGGGCATCGGCAAAGCAGCCAGCAACCATATTCTGATAAAGGATGCTGTTGCCCTCGAGCAGATGCGTAAAGTCGATGTAGTGGTGCTCGACAAAACCGGGACATTGACCGAGGGACATCCCACTGTCTCCGGATGGCTTTGGGCCCAAGTACAGGAAGAGCATTTCAAGAATGTTCTGCTGGCAGCCGAGCTTAAATCCGAACATCCGCTTGCCGGAGCCATTGTCTCTTCTCTGCAAGAGGTGGAGAAGATAGTTCCTGCCCAGTTGGAGAGTTTTGAGAGTATCACCGGAAAAGGTATCAAGGTGGTATATCAGGGTGACACTTATTGGGTGGGCAGCCACAAATTGCTGAAAGATTTCAGTGCTTCTCTTTCTGACGTACTTGCCGAGATGATGGTGCAATACGAATCGGACGGGAACAGTATCGTTTACTTTGGCCGTGGAACAGAGGTACTTGCCGTTGTCGCCATTGCCGACCAGATAAAGCCGACTTCTGCCGAGGCGGTGAAGGAACTGAAACGTCAGGGCATCGACATTTGCATGCTGACCGGTGACGGACAACGGACGGCACTTGCCGTATCGGGCAAATTGGGCATCGACCGCTTTGTGGCAGATGCCTTGCCGGATGATAAAGAAGAGTTTGTGCGTGAGCTCCAGATGCAGGGCAAAACGGTTGCTATGGTGGGTGACGGAATCAATGACTCACAGGCGTTGGCTTTGGCTGATGTCAGCATAGCGATGGGGAAAGGCACCGATATAGCCATGGATGTGGCGATGGTTACGTTGATGACATCGGATCTGCTGTTGCTGCCCCGTGCATTCGAACTCTCCAAGCAAACAGTAAAACTGATTCACCAGAATCTGTTTTGGGCGTTTATCTATAATCTGATAGGCATTCCCATTGCAGCCGGAATCTTGTTCCCTGTCAACGGGTTGCTGCTCAATCCGATGCTTGCCAGTGCAGCGATGGCATTTTCAAGTGTAAGTGTCGTGCTGAATTCACTGAGTCTGGCCAGAAAATAACAATTCCTTTCAAAACGAACTCACCACAGAGGGCACAGAGTAACACAGAGGATACAGAGGGCAGAGAGTACACACAGAGCGTTCATATTGGTCATCCATAATTTGAAGTTTGCTCTGTGTTACTCTGTGCCCTCTGTGGTAAAAAAGGGTTTTGAATGTCTTTCCCGGAGAAAGTCGTCAGCTGTTTCTGAATTCCAGCGGACTCATGCCTACATATCTCCTGAAATATTTTCCAAAGAACGAAGCACTGGGGAAGTTCAGTGAATAAGCGATTTCCTGGATAGTCATGTTGCTCGATTTGAGTTTGGCTTTCGCGTCGATGATAACCACGTAGGCTATGACGTCCAGTACGTTACGTCCGGTCACCTGCTTGACCGTAGTACTGAGGTGTTGCAGCGATATTCCCAACTTGTCCGCATAGAACTGGGCACGACGCTCCTCGGTGTAATGTTCCGTGACCAGTCCTACCAGTTCACGGCAGATTTCTTCCTTACGGTTCGTATTGTGGTTTTTCGAGGAGTATCTCTGATAGATTAGTCCGACGGCAGTCAGGATCGATCTTAAAGACACCTCTGTCATTTCGGAGGGGAGAGATAATTTTTCGTCACACGTCACGCGTGCCAGCAAAGAAAAATAATCTATCAGATAGCTGGCTATATCCTCCTGCAACTCTACAATCGGACATTCGGTTATTTTGGAGAAGGAACTGACCATTGATTTTATCAGATTGATGCGTTCTACGCATTCCGATGAGAATCCCGCAAAGCATAAACGTACTTTTTCCGTGCGTTCGCGGAACTGGATAATGGTACCCGGTAACAGTGTGATCAAGTCGTTCGGTTTTATCTCGTAGTCAATCAGATTAATGGTTGCGGTCATCTTGCCTTCCGTACAAATAGCAAAGATGCCGGCTTTCAGCCTGCATGATTGTTTGTAGATATTTAATATATCTTCGGTTACATCATTCCATGCCAAAATCTCGCACGGAAGATCTACTTGTGGAAAGTCAAACTTCATATTACTTTCTTTTTTTGAATCACGCAAATATACACATTTTCTTTTATTTTTTTATCTTTGTCCTTATGAAAACAATTACAACCGATTGGGAACTTATTCCATATTCTGAGGCATGGAGCCGCCAGACGGAATGGTTCGATGCCCTTGTCCATGCGAAGCAGAACGAGGAGAGTTACGAGAACCGTATAATTTTTTGTGAACATCCGCACGTTTACACGCTGGGGCGTAGCGGGAAAGAAAATAATATGTTGCTGGGAGAGGAGCAACTGAAGACTATCGGTGCCACTCTCTATCATATCGATCGTGGGGGAGACATCACTTATCACGGTCCCGGGCAGTTGGTGTGCTATCCGATTCTCAATCTTGAAGAGTTCGGATTGGGATTGAAGGAGTATGTGCATTTATTGGAAGAAGCCGTCATCCGTGTCTGTGCGTCTTACGGTGTTGTGGCGGGGCGGTTGGAGAAGGCGACCGGTGTCTGGCTGGAGGGAGATACGTCCCGTGCCCGCAAGATATGTGCGATAGGGGTCAGGAGCAGCCATTATGTGACAATGCACGGATTGGCATTGAATGTCAATACCGATTTACGTTATTTCAGCTACATCCATCCTTGTGGTTTCATTGATAAGGGTGTGACCTCGCTTCAGCAAGAACTTGGCCATAGCATCGATATGGCGGAGGTGAAAGAACGGTTGGGCCGGGAGTTGCTTGCTGCCCTTTTGTCAAAATGATAATCAAACCTCTCTGGATTGCTCTATTTCCGCCCAATGATGCACTGAACGGATAAAATCGCCTTCCTTGCGGGTTGGCGATTTTGTTTTTGATATCAGATGTCTTTGCAGGCTGTCATAATGGCGATGTCGTGAAGCTATCGGAATGAAAAGGTGCGTAATAAGAGCATGTGGCTCTCTTTCTGTTAGTTCGGCCTTGTCTGCTTCGGGAGTACAACCAGAGAATAATCTTTCTCTTTTAACCTCCGAAACCCTAACAATAGATGTAAAGTAGGAAAACATATAGAGATAATTTGAAAAGACGTAAGCATATTCTGTAAATGCTTACGTCTTTCGGACCGAATGCTTACTTCTTTTTGCTGAAATCCGGTTACTTTTCGGGTCAGACCCCGGCTCTCCGGCTACAAAAGTCCGGTTTTCCGGGAAGAAAAGTCCCGCTTTCCGCCTTCCGCACTTCCGGTTGCTGTCTAAAAGCAGAAGGTGCTGTCATGAAATCCGCTAATTTCCTTTCATATTGACAAGAAAAAGAGAATATATCAAAACTCGTGTTCACCACAGGTAGGTTATGCAGATTATTTTTTCATTCTCAGCACTCTGATGCCGGTCAGTGATTTTCTGTCTTTCAACATTTGGCTCAGTGCGGTTTTGCCCACTACTACTTTACCCTCTTTGGATGAAGCATGCAGCAGGTGCAACTGCCCCTTGATGTAAATGGCAATGCCCATGTGGCTTACGTCCAGCCCCGGAGTATTGGTGGTCAGGGCGATGATGTCTCCGTTCTTGATCCAAGGCAGTCCGTCCGGTTCCAGTTTGTCTTTGGGCAGATAGTGTACCTCTTTGCCGCTCAAGGCTTTTTCATACTTTGCCATTTGGGCTACGTTCTCCGGAGAATTTTTCAACGATTTGTAGAGTTCCGGATGCGTACTCATGTACGAGAGCGACAGTTTTTGTTTGAAGGGGCTGTAGGCAGCCGTTACATCTTCGAGCAGGCCTTGGCGGACCGCATTGTTGATCCAGTCGGATATAGTGCAGGCGGGAGGTGTATCCGTCTATTTTTCCGTCACGATAGCGGATGCGTTGCAAATTGCGGGCGAAATCGCCTTCCTGCATTTCGTCTCCTTGCTGCGGGCAGAGGGCCATTGCCAGTGCATATTCAACGAAAGTGGTACAATCCACTTCGTCACAATTGATAATAAGGTCTTCTGTGTCATCTACTTCCAGGGTGCCTGCCTTATAGGGGGTGTCGACAAACCCGAGTCCGTTACTCAGCACCAGGCTGCTCTCCTGTGCTGCAACTGTTCCGGCCAATAGGCTGGTACATAATAAAAGTGTGCGAATTGTTTTCATTTTTATAAAGATTGTTTTTGTAATACCTTCGTTGTATCTATTGGAACCTGACTCCGTCCCGCAACCATTTCTCTAATTCTTCCGTCCATTGGCGTTTATAGGTAAAACTGTCATAGAACCCCCATCCGTGTCCGCCCGTGGGATAAATGTGGAGGGTGGCAGGCACCTTATGCTTTTGCAACGCCAGATAGTAATTCACGCCATTGGCGGGAGGCACTCCTTCGTCGTCCGAAGAGAGGGTGATGAAAGCCTGCGGAGTGTGATCCGTCACTTGCTGTTCGTTGGAGAACTTTCTGGTTAATTCCGGCGTTGCGTCCGGCCCGAGCAGATTGTGGCGTGATCCTCCGTGGGTGTCGCCGGATTCCATCGTGATTACCGGATAGAGTAATATCTGAAAGTCGGGTCGTGTGTCCTCACTGCTGTAATGCGTAGCAAGGGTAGAGGCGAGATGACCGCCGGCCGAAGCTCCCATAATGCCCACCCGGTCTGTACGAATATTCCAGTCTTTGGCATGTTTCCGCACTATTCGTATCGCTTGTTCAGCATCCGACAAAGGCACCTCGCAGTGTCCGTTAGGCATCCGGTATTTTAGTACCACATAGGTGATGCCCAATGAATTGAACCATGGTGCCATGTCGTGTCCTTCATGATCCATGGCCAAGAGAGCGTAAGCACCGCCGGGACACATGATGATGGTCATGCCGTTAGGTGTCGCCGGACGATAGACGGTGATGGTGGGCTGTGTGACGTTAGTGAGCCGGTATGGAGCCGACATCACTTCTTCGCCTTTCAGCCCGTTATCATTGGGAGCGCCGTTGGGCCATAAAGGCAGCTCAACGGGCTTTTGTGCTGACAAGCCGGTAGCCATGAACAGAAGAATGGATGTGATTAATGTTTTCATTTTACTTTCATGGATGCTTTGATGAAATAGAGAATCAACAGGGCATAAGCTATCAGGGCCGCAAGTTGAGACAGAGTGTTGTTCAGCCACGCGTCATTTACCAGATTGATGCCTCCGAAGCGCATTGCCGCACTGACTACACCCATCAGGGCACCTCCCGCGATGAATCCGGATGCCAATAATGTACCTTTCTCTCCCCGTTCCGTGTTGAGTGAAGCGTCTTTACTGCGGGTAGTCACATACCAGTTGATCGCACCGCCCACCACCAGCGGTATATTCAGTTCGAGAGGAATAAACATACCGAGTGCAAATGCCAATGCGGGAACTTTCAGGAGCGTCAATACGATGGCCAGTACGGCACCGATGCCATAGAGCATCCACGGAGCGCCCACACCACTCATTAACGGCTCGATGACGGCAGCCATTGCGTTAGCCTGCGGGGCAGCCAGCTGACCGCTTGTGAATCCGTAAGTTTTGTTCAGGATAATCATTACACCGCCTACGGTAGCAGCCGAAACGATGGTTCCGAGGAACTTCCATGCTTCCTGCTTGGCCGGTGTGCTGCCAAGCCAGTATCCGATTTTCAAGTCTGTGATAAAACCTCCTGCCATGGAAAGTGCGGTACAGACCACACCACCCATTACCAATGAAGCCACCATGCCTGAAGGGCCTTTCAACCCGACAGCCACCATAACGACCGATGCCAGAATCAATGTCATCAGAGTCATGCCCGATACGGGATTAGTGCCCACGATAGCGATTGCATTGGCGGCTACCGTTGTGAACAGGAATGAAATTCCGGCCACTAGCAGGATGGCTACCAGTGTATGCACCAGGTTGCCTTGCATCACATCGAAATAGAAGAAAAGCACTACCAGAATCAGCGTGATAATGGAACCGATGGCAATGATTTTCATTGAGAGGTCGCGTTGGGTGCGGATAATGTTCTTTTCGGCATCACTCTTTCCGCCCATTTCCTTAGCCGCCAGTCCCACCGCACTGCGGATGATGCTCCATGATTTGATGATGCCGATGACACCTGCCATGGCAATGCCGCCGATACCGATGCTTTTGGCATAGTGGCTGAATATCTGTTCGGGACTCATAGAGCCTACCGTGGCGGTTATGTCCGGATTCCACTGATTCAGTACCGAATCACCGAAGAAGAGTGACATGCCCGGTACGATGATCCACCATACGGCCAGGGAGCCGAAGCAGATAATGGAAGCATATTTCAGTCCGACGATATATCCCAGGCCGAGTACGGCTGCGCCGGTGTTTACCTTGAAAACCAGTTTGGCTTTGTCGGCCAGCATTTCGCCTACTCCGCATACGCGGGTGGTGAAGTTTTCGTTCCACCAGCCGAAGGTAGCCACGATGAAATCGTACAGACCGCCGATCAATCCTGCCATCAGCAATGGCTTGGCTTGGCTGCCTCCTTTTTCACCCGACACCAGCACCTGTGTGGTGGCTGTCGCTTCGGGAAAAGGATACTTGCCATGCATGTCGCTTACAAAGTATTTGCGGAAAGGAATCAGGAACAAGATGCCCAGTACACCGCCCAGCAGTGAACTGATGAACACTTGCATAAAGGTGACCGACATATCCGGATATTTGGCTTGCAGGATATAGAGGGCAGGCAGTGTGAAGATGGCTCCTGCCACGATGACGCCTGAGCAGGCGCCGATGGATTGGATAATGACGTTTTCGCCGAGTGCGTTTTTGCGTTTGGCTGCGCCGGATACTCCGACTGCTATGATGGCGATGGGGATGGCAGCTTCGAATACTTGTCCTACTTTTAGTCCCAGATAGGCTGCGGCAGCCGAGAAAAGGATGGCCATGGCGATACCCCATGCTACAGACCAGAGGTTTACCTCCGGATACGTTTTCTTTGGACTCATCAGCGGGTTGTACACTTCTCCCGGTTTCAGTTCCCGGAATGCGTTCTCGGGTAAGCCCGTAAACTTGTCTTCTTCTTGTTTCATAATTGTTTTTTGTAGTTTATGTATAGTTTATCAGATTTCCAAACGGTCGGTTTCTCAAAACAGCTTCAAAGTAAGCAAAAAAAAAGGAGAATCCCGAAAGATTCTCCTCATTGTTGTTATTAATTTTTGCTTATTTCGCGTCTTTGGCTGTCATGTCGCCTTCCACGAAAAGACGTATCATCTCCGTCTTGGCGTTTGTACGCAGGGTTATGGACTTTTTGAAGTGTCCCGGATATTTATCCGTTCCGTTGTAAGTCACCTTGATTGTACCTGTTTTTCCCGGCATGATAGGTTCCTGGGTATATTCGGGTACGGTACATCCGCAGGATGCTACAGCCTGATGAATGACTAACGGGGCATCGCCGATATTTGTGAACTTGAAAGTGCAACTCACAATAGGATTGTTTTCCGAGAACGTTCCGAAGTCGTGGGTTGTCTTATCAAACTTTATTTCTGCTTTTCCTTGAGCTTGGGCAAGTCCGATGCTCAGCACCATCATAGTGATAAAAAATAGTATTTTCTTCATTTTCTATTTCTTTTTATGGTTTTGTGAGTGGCAAAGGTAAGGTTTTTTTTGATAAATGATGTCGTATGACGGTGAAATTGTATTAAAAAGGCATCTGACAGAGAGGGTGTAGCTGTCCGGTATATAGGGTGTAGCCATGCGAGGCTTAGGGCTACACCCTGTGCACCGTATGGCTACACCTCTTTAGAATACGCCCGGAAACAAGAGGGTGAAGATACTGCCTTTCCCCGGTTCGGATGAAACGGTGATGGTGCCGCGGTGCAGATGCATGATCTGTCGTGAGATGGTCAGGCCGATGCCCGATCCGGTGGGTTTAGTCGTGAAGAACGGGATAAAGATGCGGTCGAGCACCTCATGCTCGATTCCTGTCCCGTTGTCTTCTATCCTTATATAGGGGCGTTCTCCGGAACTTAATCCGGCTGAGATCCGGATGTCGGTCGCATCGTTCTCGCGGGCGTTTTTAATCAGGTTGATCAGCACTTGTTCAATCAGATCTTTGTCCGCCATCAGGCGTTGGCCCTTGGGCGGAAGTATCAGGTGCAGGTCATTCGGTTCTCTGTACATCAACCGTACCACACCTGTCAGTAATTCTTGTGATGTATATATCTTCAGCAGGGGTTGTGGCAGGTGAGACACTTCCCGGTAACTGTTGACAAACCGAATTAACCCGTCGCCCCGCCGGCGGATGGTTTGTAACATCCGGCGTATTTCGGCCCGCTCTTCTTCATTGCCGTCAAAGTCTTCGATCTGATGTTCCAGCAATTCGGACAAAGACGTGACCGGAGTGATGGAATTCATGATTTCGTGTGTCAGTACACGGATCAGTTTCTGCCAGGCTTCGGTTTCCTGGCTGTCTAATACCGAATGGATGTTTTTCATGCTGGCCACTGTGAGCGGTCGTCCCTGTATCACAAACTCCATTCCGGAAAGTGCCAGTTGGATGGTCTCTTCCTCTTTTTTCGCCTGCAGAACGGAGATGTCACCCGCTTTTAAGGAGTAAAGGCGGGCAGGCAGCTCGCTGTGAAAGTATTTCAGTTCATCGATACTTTTCAGATTGTGGTTGTCGAGCAGTCTTTTGGCGGCTTCATTCATCCACTCGATCCGTCCGGAAGGGGTATATACCAATACGGACATATCGATGTGGTTGGCCAGAGCCTGAAAATATTGTAGTTTGCTTTCTTTCTTCTGAAGGTTCTGTTTGTAGAAATCCAAGGCTTGGTTCATTTCGTTCAGAAGCTCTGCCGGCAGTGAACGGAGGCTTTCTTCGCTTTGCACGGGGGAGGAGAGGAACTCGGAATAGCGGACAGACCAGATGAACTGTGCCATGGCACGTGTGGAGCGGAGGATGTAGCGATAGATTCTGTAGGCTGTGTATAGCAAGAGGCATACGGATACCGGCAGGCTGATATAGAAACCGTGCATGCCTAACCACACGGTGGTGTAACAGCAGATCAAAAGGGCTGCTGTCAATATAAGGGGTTTCCTCGCCCATTTTTGTTTCATGTCGTGTAACTGTTTGAGGTTATAATCCGTGTTTCTCGATCCGCCTGTATAGCGATGTCCGGGTGATTCCCAGCATTTCTGAGGCTAACGTAATGTTGCCGGCACAAAGCCGGAGTACTTCGCTGATGGTTTCGCGCTCCTGGCGTTCAAGGTTGTATTTCTCTTTCTCCGAAACCTGTCCCTGAGGCGATGTGCGAAGCATGAAGTCGTCCGGCATCAACATTGGATTGCCTGAGAGGATGACCGCCCGTTCGATGGCATGTTCCAGCTCGCGTACATTCCCCTGCCAACGATAGAGTTGCATCAATCTGCGCGCTTCTTTCGAAATGCCCCGGACTTCTTTTTTATATTTTTTCCGATAGCGTTGTAAAAAGTGATCGGCAAGCAGGAAAAGGTCGTTGCCCCGTTCGTGTAAGGGAAGGGATACGTATTTCGATCGTATTGATGCGGTAGAGAAGATCTTGCCGGAACAGCCCGTTATCGATGGCTGTATACAGGTCGGTATTCGTTGCGCATATCAGTCTCACGTCTACCGGATAAGAAGTGGTGGAACCCAGTCGCGAACTTTTGCGTTGTTCGATGACCGAAAGCAGCTTGGCCTGTAAAGGCAGGCTCAGGTTGCCAATTTCATTTAGGAACAGAGTACCTCCCGAGGCTACCTCCAGCCTTCCGGGTTTCTTTTTCCGCGCATCTGTAAAAGCACCTTTTTCGAATCCGAAGAGTTCGCTCTCAAACAGTGTTTCGGGGATGCTTCCCAAATCGATCGGGACGTATATTTCGCCTTTCCGGGGCGACTGTTCGTATACATAGCGTGCTATCAGATCTTTTCCTGTACCGTTTTCACCTAAAAGTAACAGGTTGGCGTCCGTATCGGCAAGTTTCCGGATGGTCTGGAAAATAGCCTGCATGGCGGCCGATTCGCCGATGATTCGGGCCGGTTCCGGCGAGGGGGCGGTCAGAGCTTCTTTCTGCTCCTTCAGTGATTCTACTTCCGTACGGCTAAAGCTGAGTTGCAATGCCGCAGATACGGTTGCAATCATCTTATCGTTTTGCCAGGGCTTGGCGATGAAGTCGGTAGCGCCGAGCTTGATGGCCCGTACAGCCTTTTCGGTATCGGCATAAGCCGTGATGAAGATTACCACTGCTCCCGAATCCAGTTTCAGGATCTCTTCCAACCAGTGGAATCCTTCCCGTCCGCTGACAGCATCGTTCCTGAAATTCATGTCCAGCAAGATGACATCATAGTGTGTGCGTGACAGGATGGGGAGCAGTTCTCTCGGATCGGTCGTGATGCTGATTGATTCTGCAATGGGGCGTAACAGCATTTTCAGTGTGAAAAGGATGTCTTCATTATCATCGGCTATCAGTATTTTGCCTCGTTTCAGTGTCATAGTATAGTATGTTGATTGGCAGGACAAAGATAGAGAAAAAGTTTGGGTAATCTGTGTACGATATCGTACAAAAACTGCACGCTTTCGTACGAATTACAGATCGTCCGTTTTCGGTAACAGGTTGATAAATAATAGGATGTCTGTTTGGTATACTTCTTGCTTTTATTTAATAAATAGAATTTGCAAAGATGATCAGAAGTAAAATGAAAAGCACTTGGATGTTGGGACTGCTGCTCCTCCTGGGAAGCTGTCAGCAGAAAGGGCCGGCAAGTGGCCGGGCGGAGATGAAAGGAGAGTCGGATAGTTTGAGTGTCCGGCATGGGCAAGAGAATGCATTGTCGGTTTCGGATGAATATCCGGAAGGGTATGTTCCTGTTCCGGGCATTCGGTATCAGGCGAACTATCTTACCGGAAATCCGGAGCGTCTTGACGTGAAGGCTGCATTGCGGAATGTCCGTCCGCTGAAGTTGAGTCAATTGGGCAGTCAGCTTGATTTCATGGTATTTAAAGATGTGAAAGGAGGCATCTTCCGCCTGATACCGATTGAAGAGGGCTGTTTGGGAGTGGGGATTGGTGGCATCTGGCTGCTGGATGGGAACCTGAAAATGATTCGGATGTTGTTTCGCAATGATGTGGATATTACGGAAGAAAATGGATTTACCAACTTTCAGACGAAGCGTTACATCAATCCGGATTATTATGAAAAGTCTTCCCGGACGTTGATCGGCGTGCTGTATGATCAGAGGGATAAAAAGAATCCCAAATCCTTTGTCAGGCTTTCTCTGAAAGATTTGTTAAGCGCATCCCGGCCTCTGACACCGGACGATATCCATAAACGTGCAGGCATTTCCGGAAATTATCTGTTAGGAATGGCAGACGGGTATGCTACCTGGACCCGATTTACGAACGACGTTTATACCTTCAATTTGCGGGGTGATACACTTTGTCATTTTACTATCGGAGAGAAAGTAAACTATCCTCCCCGCGGTAACGGTTCATATCGTTCGGGAGAACAAGCGACTGTTTATCATTATAAAGGCTGTCCCATGATCATTATGCCTTATGGGAATACGGTTTATCGTATGAAAGACGCCTCTGCCCTGGAACCGGTTTATGAACTCGATTTCGGCACGTTGCATCGGGCTACGGGAGAAGAGGTGGTTGGCGGTGCCGATGTGGACAATGCCTATTTCCTGTCGGATTGGGTGGAGACCGACAGCTACGTATTCATGCATGTAGAAAAAGGATATGACTGTCCCTATGCACGCGACAAGAAGCAAGTAACGCTTTACTCGCTGATATATGACAAACGGTCTAAAGCGTTTTTCTCCTTACCGCAGGCTGAAGAAACGGTTCATCCTTGTCCGGAGCCTGATCTTCCTGACGGCATTCCGTTTTGGCCCCGGAAAGGTTTTTCTGAGGAGCAGCTTGCTACATTTACAACCGGGTGGAAATTAAGTAAATCTTCTCCTGAAGTATTCAAGCGGATACCTGCTTTACAGGGTACCGAGAAAGAGACTACGTCACTTATAATCACTCTAAAATGAACGATACACGATGCTGAAACACTACTTCCGCCAACTCGGCTTATAAAACGGAATATGGATAGTCTCAGAGCCCGGTTAAATCCGGCCCGGGATTGTTTTGAGATCTGTTCTCGATAAAACTCGTATAAAATTTATTCAAGGAAAATTTAAACAGGCTTTTTAAAAAGGGGAGTGAAAGGTAATGATTAAAAGATATTATTATTGGGGGAGTTTACTTTTGATGGGAGGATTGTGCCTGTCGGCTTGTGGTAATAAAAATCCGGGGGTGAGTAAGGAGGAGCTGCGAAGGGAGTTTGCTAAAAGTGCAACTCCGGCGGCCGGCGTGGAAGACTCGCTTGCCGGATGGGGAGATAACGATTCTCTACAGGTATTTCCGGAAGACTATCAGGCCTCTTCCGGAATTAAATATGATTCTCACATCACAGATCATGGAATGATTGTTTTGAACGTGGAGTCTGCATTGCGAAACGTTCGCCCGATGAAACTGACTGATCTCGGGCAGCAGGTGCAATACAGGATCATGGAAGCCAATGATGATTGGACATCCCTGATTGCTGCCGGTGATGATTTTCTGATACCTGATGAAGAGGGTGTGTGGCTGTTGGATAAGGACCTGAGGAAGAAACGACTGCTTATTCGATCGGATTTACAGGTGATACACACGCCGGGCGGTGGCGTCGGAATAGGAGGGGGACACTTGATGCAGAACTTTTATTATGATTCTGAAAGGAAACAATTACGCTTTACGTGCTATAATACAGATAAACGGAGGTCTTATCTGGTAGTCGCCTCTTTGGCCGGACTGATGGCTTCTTCTCAGCCGGCGGAGCTTAAGACATTCCGAAACAGACTGCCTATAGGAAACAGCTATCTGTTTTCAATGCCCGGAGGATACGGAATGGCGGTAAGACATTCGGATGAACTTTATACATTCGGGATGAAGGGGGATACTCTCTGTCACTTTGTTTTGGGAAATTCCGAACGTTATAAACCTCGTCTTTTTGAGGCTGAACGGGACATTGTGTATCATGTGGGAGGAAGAACACTGTTTTATCATGCATACGGCAATAAGATCTACAGGGTGAAGGATGCCTCGACACTGGAGGTCGTTTATAAACTTGATTTCGGTTCATTATCCCGCATTACAGGGGCCGACGTGGCCAGAGGGGGCAATGTGAGGAGTTCATATTTTGTAACTTCGTGTATGGAGACGGATCATTTCCTCTTTTTGAATGTCGATAAAGGGTACGATAGTGAAAATGCCCGTAGGAAGGGGGAAGTGCAACTTTATTCTTTGGTCTATGACAAGCGGAACGGAGAGTTTTTTTCTTTGCCGGAAGTTATCGGTGGGGGACATCCGGAATCACCGCTGATAGCTGCCGGTCTACAAGGAGATTTACCTTTCTGGCCCAACTTGAATCTGAATGGGGATCCTGCTTTTGTTGTCGGAAAAGCTGTTTTGGAAAAATACTATCCGATACAGCTGCGGGGAAATGACAAGCTTGGAGAGTTTAATGAAACCGATCTGATTTTGATGACCGTTAAATAAGTTGACCGCTATGATGATAAACCATTATTTTAAAGTTGCTCTTCGTCTGATCAAACGGAGCTTTCTGTTTTCAAGCATTCATATACTTGGATTTGTATGGGGGATGGCAGCGGCTTTCCTTATCTACTTGTGGGTGATAGATGAATTTACTTTTGAAGATCACAATCCGGATGCAGATAGAATCTTCAGGGTGATTGAAGCGAATTGCTCCGAAAGCGGAGAGGTGACTGAAAATCCTTATACTTCGAAACTTCTGGCAGATGCTTTCCGTAAAGAGTTTCCGCAGGTGGAAGAAGCCACTTATCTTGGGAATGTCGATATGACTTCTTTGAGGTCGGGTGATAAATTTTTGTCACTCAATTGGATGCGTGTGGATACGGCCTTTTTTGATGTTTTCCATTTTCCTGTGGTAGAGGGAGATCCCGGCAGGCTGAAATCGGGATTCAATCACATCGTTTTGTCTGAGACGCTGGCTAAAAAGTTTTTTGGGAATGAACCGGCGGTGGGGAAAGAAGTAATGTATAACAGAGGTATGGATGGCGAGTCGGTATTGAGGATCGTAGGGGTGGTGAAAGTACCCCGTAAAAGCCATATTCAGTTTGATGCGATTGTAGGGCAGTCTTTTTTTGATAAGATAGATGTCAACATCGTGCGGATGTCTTCTCCTTGGGATGTTCGGGATGCGATGGTGTATGTGAAAATGCGTCCCGGGACATCTGTGTCCGACTCCGACCGGGTGCGGATGAGTCGTATACTGAGTAAACACACACTTACGGAACGTCTGCTCCGTTTCCAACCGCTCAGGGACATTCATTTAAAGACCGATTTTGCTGATATTTCCGTTAAGAATCATGGTAGTATGGCCTCCATCTATCTGTTTATAATCTTGGCCGTATTGATTATATTTATGGGAGCGTTCAATTTCACCACTTTGTCGACTGCACGTGCCGCATTACGATATAAAGAGATCGGAGTGCGTAAGGTGACGGGGGCCAAGCGGAAAACGCTGATCGTTCAGTTTCTTTCTGAAAGTTTGGTGCAAGCATTCATTTCGTTGATATTGGCGCTGGCCTTGACCGAACTGCTGTTGCCGGTCTTTAATCGGATAATGGATAAGGACATCACGTTGCAGGCAAGTTGGAGTGTGTTAGTCTACGTTGTTTTGGGCATTATCGGTGTGGGATGCCTTTCGGGCAGCTATCCGGCATTCTATCTTTCGGCGGTTAACCCTTTGATTGCTTTTAAAGGAGGACAGAAGAACGGCAAAAAGGGGGGCTTGATACGGGGGTTGCTCTGTGTGCAGTTTGTCATAGCAATCACGTTGTTGCTGTGTACCGGTATTGTGTTTAAACAACTGAACTATTTGCAAAACAAGGACCTGGGATTGGAAAAAGAAAATGTTGTTTCCATTTATACAGGTCTGTGGTATAATGTGGACGGGTTCAAGCAGGAAATATTAAAGAATCCGAATGTACGCAGTGTCTCGATGGGAGCTGAAATTACTGATTATCTGGAAGGGGACAAAAGTCAGGGGGATGTATTGAGGTGGACTGACGAAAGAGGAGAGACTGACTCTTTACGAATGATGTGTATTTGGGCGGATGGTGATTTTGTGAATACATTCGGATTAAAACTTCTGAAAGGAGAGGGTTTGAAGGCGGATGGAGGAGCCTACTTCAGTGGCACGTACGATTTTCCGGTGATTATTAATGAAGCGGCCCGGAAGGCTATGAAGGTAGCAGATCCGATAGGTATGGAGATAAGCGGAGGGTTTGGAGTGGGCACAAATAAGAAACGGATTGTAGGAGTGGTACAGGATTTCAATTTCCAGTCGTTACGACAGAAGATAAAGCCGGCATATTTGATGTATAGTCCCGAATGTTTGGGGAATATACATATCAAAATAGCTCCGGAACATAAACAGGAAACCTTGAACTTCATACAAAAGAAGTTTGAGGAGATGGCCCCCTTTTTCATAAAGGAGTTTAAATATAAGTTTTTCTCAGATGCTTTAAACCGGAACTATGAACAAGAGAGACAACAGAGCCGGATGTTACTTGCGTTTACGATCCTTGCTGTTGTGATTGCCATGATGGGAGTCTTCGGATTGGTAACGCTGTCTACCCGGCAGCGAACGAAGGAAATAGGGATTCGAAAAGTGAATGGGGCACATTCCGGTGGGATCGTAAAAATGTTCTGTCTGGAATATCTGAAATGGGTGGGCATTGCTTTCGTGCCGGCTTGTCCGTTGGGTTATCTTTTTATGTATCACTGGCTGGATGAGTTTGCTTACCGGACTACTATGAGCTGGTGGCTGTTTTTGGGGGGCGGACTGATTATTGCGGGGATTACGTTATTAACTGTTATCGGACAAACCTGGCGGACGGCTTCACAGAATCCGGTGAGATCATTGAGATATGAATAATAAATAGTTGGAGATTATGATAAAAGCAATTGGATTGACTAAGATATTCCGTACAGAGAGTGTACAGACTATTGCATTGAATGAAATCAGTATCGATATATCGGAAGGCGAATTTGTAGCTATAATGGGACCCTCAGGATGTGGCAAATCGACCTTGCTGAATATACTGGGACTATTGGACAATCCGACTTCCGGTGAGTTGTGGTTCATCGGTAAAGAAGTTTCCCGCTACTCGGAAAATGATCGTACAGACATGCGGAACGGCAATATCGGCTTTGTATTTCAGAGCTTTAACCTGATAGATGAACTGACTGTATTTGAGAATGTAGAATTACCGTTGCTATATGCCGGTGTGCCGGTTCGTGAGCGTGTAGATCGAGTGAATAAAGCGTTGGAAAGGATGCAGATAGGCCATCGTACGGAACATTATCCTCAACAACTTTCCGGAGGTCAACAACAGCGTGTGGCTATTGCCCGGGCTATTGTGACGAACCCGAAAATTATATTGGCTGACGAACCGACGGGTAACCTCGATTCTACCAATGGCAACGAGGTGATGCTTTTATTGAAGGAGTTAAATAAAGATGGAGCTACAGTCGTGATGGTAACTCACTCTGAAGAAAATGCCCGGGAGGCAGGCCGTATTGTGCGGATGATGGATGGTTGTATCCTGACGGAGAACAGACGATGAAAAGTTTTGAACGATGAATGATCACCGCCGATCATTCATCGTTCAGAACCTTTCATCGTTTCAATTCATATCCCAGCATCATGCCGTCATAGCTATCTGCCAATGAACTGATGGCTTTGAGGGTGGCACTGCTGCTCTTACTGGATAAGAAAGTGATTAGCTTCAGCAATTTGTCTGCTTCGAACAGAAGATCCATCTGCTGAGTGGTATAATTGACTTTTGCATTCATGGGGATTAATTTCATATACCTCAGGTGGAGCATCTGGGTGCCGGCATCGTAAGAGTAGGTTCCGTTCAGCTTGCGTTTGCCTAAAGTGCTTACGAAAGTACTGTCCGCATTGAATGTAAAACTCAGTTGCCCTTCTTTAATACCGACTTTGGCCAGCTGTTCGTCCAGCTTTTGTTCGGCAGCGGAAGCAGCGACTGTTCCTCCGGCTTTCTTCAGCAGGTTTTCAGACTCGAACTCAATGGCCGAGCCGGTATAACGCCAGGTCCCGGTCATATCCACTGTTTCGGTATGTCCTGTGACAGCGTTGACAACTTTGGAGATATTGTCTTTATTGAATAAGTCCTTGATAGATTGTGCACGGTTTACGGTCGGTACAAGCAGTAGTGTGATAAGAACTGCGAATGATAATAGTTTTCTTTTCATTTGATATCCTTGTTTTTATTTTGAATTAAGTTCTTTATTGATTGACTCGATGTAGTTTAACACCTTTGTCCTGCCAAGGCGCTCTTCTGATGAAGTGATGAAATAGGGAGGGAGTTCTTCCCATTGTTTCCGTAATTCTCTCAAGTAAGCGCTGATATTTATTTTGAGTCGTCCCCCTTTCAGTTTGTCTGCTTTGGTGAAGATAATGGCAAAAGGAATGCCGTTCTCACCCAGCCATTCCATGAATTCAAGATCTATTTTCTGGGGTTCCAGACGGCTGTCTATCAATACGAATAGATTGGTCATCTGTTCGCGTTCGAGGATGTAATCTTCGATGATGGTGCGTATCTGTTCCTGTCCTTTCTGACCTCGTCTGGCATATCCGTATCCGGGTAAGTCAACCAGGTACCAGCTGTTGTTGATCAGAAAATGATTGATAAGCATGGTCTTACCGGGAGTAGCGGAAGTCATGGCCAGCCCCTTTCGTCCGGTCAGCATATTGATGAGGCTGGATTTTCCTACATTGGATCGGCCGATAAAGGCATATTCGGGGAAAGTGCCTGCCGGACATTTCTTCACGTCCGTATTACTAATTACAAATTCAGCATTGGTTATTTCCATATTTCTTGTTGGTTTTAAAATTCATTTTTTAGTTGTTTCTTTGATACGATCCACATTCCTGCAAAAGTAAGGATGCCGTTCAGCATCAATAATTCGTATCCGAACTGATAGCCGGTTTCCTGCCGGGCAAATCTATCGGCTGCGTAACAAATCAGTGGTGAAGCTATCGCAATAAACGGTACCCATCGGTCGTTTGTTTTTCGTTGGGTGAATAATCCGAAAGCAAACATTCCCAGAAGAGGTCCGTATGTATAGGAGGCTATGATGTAAATAGCATCGATGACGCTTTGGTTATTCAATGCATCGACAAGGCAGATAAAGAAAATAAGTAGGACGGATAGTCCTATATGTACCCGGTTTCGTTTTCTACGGGCTTCTTCTTCTGTGTCTTTGCCTGTGTCGAGCAAGTCGATGCAAAAGCTCGTTGTCATGGCGGTTAAGGCTGAATCCGAATTGCTGAAAGCGGCGGCAATGATACCGATTGTAAATAGGATAAGTACTCCTTCGCCCAGATAACCCTGGGTAGCAAACAGCGGCAGGATGTCGTCACCGGCAGCCGGAAGTTCCAACTGCATCTCTTGAGCAAGGACCAGTAATAAAATGCCAAGGCCCAGAAACAGCAGGTTGAGCGGAGCGAATGCAAAGCCATAACAATACATGTTCTTCTGCGCGTCACGCAGACTACGGCAGGAAAGGTTTTTCTGCATCATATCCTGATCGAGTCCGGTCATGACAATAACAATAAAAATCCCACTTAGAAACTGTTTGAAGAAATTCTGGCGCGACATCCAGTCATCAAATACAAAGATGCGACTGTGTTCATTGCTGCTGATTGTTTGTATAACTCCGCTGAAGTCAAGATTTAACTTTGCAGTGACAAAAACAAGGATGCTGATCAGTGCGGCGATCAGGCAGAAAGTCTGTAAAGTATCCGTCCAGACAATTGTTTTAATGCCACTTTTGTGAGTGTATATCCATACTAAAGCTACCGATCCGGCAGCAATACTCCAGAATGGGATACCCATATCACGAAATACGTAGGTATATAGAATCAGACAGACAAGGTATAGTTTTGCAGCTGTGCCCAGCATACGCGAAAGAAGGAAAAAAGAGGCTCCTGTACGGTAGGCACGCTTTCCGATACGGGTATCCAGATAAGTGTATATACTGGTCAGGTTGAGTTTATAGTAGAGTGGGAGGAGTATATGG
>ERZ857503.907-NODE-907-length-19764-cov-3.333502_pt1 | contig 19764 bp, 10 predicted proteins | sample MGYA00519766_ERZ857503 | MGnify/ENA primary metagenome ERZ857503 (study PRJEB31778, sample SAMEA3449345) | human gut metagenome | biome: human gut; feature: human-associated habitat; material: faeces | place: United Kingdom | collected 2010/2012 ...
GGGGGGGGGGATTTTAGAGGCTGACCGACCGCTGCCGCTGACCATCCGGCGGCAAAAAACCGAAACGGACACCGAAATAAGGCTCGTCTTCACCCTGACGGCAAACAATCTCTTATATTATAATGTAGAGGCGCTGTTCACCACCGGCCTCACCCACGAAAACTGCGATTTCTACATGCCCGGGTTCTGGTATCACAAGAACCTGCGGTCACCCAAATCGGCCCCCTCGTTCCATACCGGCGACAGTTGGCAGGTTCGCGAAGACCGTCTGAGCACACCCTTAACGGGTATCTACGACAACAAATCGGGAACTTACTATACGGTACTCCGCACCGACAGACCCGATTGCGAAGCGCTCGCCTGCCACAACTACGGGGAGGGGATCCTTTCGGGCAGGACATCGCTGGGTTTTACGGGATTCCGCAACGCCGACGCACACGCCGCGCTCGTCTTCGGCTTCCCCTATTCCGAGGCCCCGAAATCCTACATCCGCAAACTGACCCTCGCGCCGGCCGTACAGGCGTTCGAAAAGCTGGAAAAGGGAGAGACACGCCGTCTGACATGGACGATCCGCAAGGGCGTCAGCTCTTCCTATTCGTCGTTCGTGGCCGAGGTGTGGAACTACTCCTTCGACGCGCTCGAGCCCCGGCCCGTCGAGTCCCGCTGCACCCCCGACGAGGCCAAGGCCATTTTGGCCGGGTATTTCACTCAAAGCTATGTCGGGGACTATCCGCTCAAATACACCTCCGGCGTGGAACTGCGCACGGACGACTGCGAAAGTACGGGCATCGCCGAGATCGGATTCGTGGGCCGCGTGCTGCTGAACGCCTTCAACGCATTGGAGTACGGTGAAGCCAACGGCCGGGAGGACCTTGCGGCGAACGCACGGTCGATCTTCGACAGCTACCTGCAATACGGATTCACGCCGGGCGGCCTGCTGCGCGAGGTGGTCGATTTCAAGCGCGGGCGGGAGACCGACGTTTACAGCATCCGCCGTCAGTCGGAAGGCGTCTATGCCCTGCTCAACTACCTCGCCTACGAGAAACGCCGGGGCCGCAGCCACCCCGAATGGGAGGCCCGCATCCGGACCCTGCTGGAGAAATTCCTCACGCTCCAGAACCCCGACGGCAGTTTCCCCCGCAAATTCCGCGACAACCTGAGCGTCGTGGACGCCTCGGGCGGCAGCACCCCTTCGGCCACCCTGCCGCTGACGATGGCGCATGTCTATTTCAGGAATCCGGCTTACCGGAAGAGCGCCCGGCATACGGCCGACTACCTCGAAAAGAACCTGATCTCGAAAGCCGACTACTTCTCCTCGACGCTCGACGCCAACTGCGAAGACAAGGAGGCATCGCTCTACGCCTCAACGGCGATGTACTACCTGACGTTTGTTTCCGAGGGTGCCGAGCGGCAGCGCTACATTGCCCTGTGCCGCGAGGCGGCCTATTTCGCGCTGTCGTGGTACTACCTCTGGGACGTGCCTTTCGCACAGGGACAGATGCTCGGCGACGTGGGCTTCAAATCGCGCGGCTGGGGCAACGTATCGGTGGAAAACAACCACATCGACGTCTTCATCTTCGAATTTGCGACCGTGCTTGATTTCTTGGCTGAAGCGTGCGACGAGCCCCGTTTCGCGCGCACCAGCGCCGTGATCAAAAGCTCGATGCTACAACTGATGCCCGTCGAAGGATCGATGTTCGATATCGCCCGCGCGGGCTACTACCCCGAGGTCGTGCAGCACACCGTCTGGGACTACGGCAAGAACGGCAAAGGCTTCTACAACGACATCTTCGCACCGGGATGGACCGTAGCGTCGCTCTGGCAGATGCTGAGTCCCGAACGCGTAGCAACATTTTTCGCCAACTAAAACCGACTGAAAAATGGTAAGAACTTTACTGCTTCTCTTCATCATCATCCCCATCGCCGCACCGGCGCAGAACGCACTGAAAGAGCGCGAGTATATCCACACCCTGACTTCGACGGACGGGCACGGGGGACAATTCGTCTGGAAAATGAGACGTGCCGACGAGGTCGGCGTCCGCTCCGAGGAGGTCTCCTCCGCCAAGCTCCCGACCGAAGGATGGCTGCCGGCAGTGGTTCCCGGAACCGTGCTCAATTCACTGGTCTACAACGAGGTATATCCCGAGCCCTACTATGGACTGAACAACAAGCTGGAATCGAACCTCATCCCCGACCTTTACCGCGTCGGACGGGATTTCTATACCTATTGGTTCCGGACGGAATTCCGACTCGACCGGAAGGAGTGCGGCGGCCGGAAAGTCTGGCTGCAAACCGACGGAATCAACTACCGTGCGGAAATCTGGCTCAACGGCAGCATGGTGGGCAGCACGGCCGGCATGTTCCTGCAACGTGTGATCGACATCACCGACAAGGTCTCGTTCGACCGGGAGAACGTTCTGGCCGTGAAGGTCTATCCCGTGGACATGCCGGGCACGATACGGCCCAAAGGCGGCAAGTCGTTCGGCGCCAACGGCGAATTTCAGAACGGCGGCAACGGCGAGATCGGCCGCAACGTCACCCAGTTGATGACCGTCGGGTGGGACTTCTTCTACCTCGACGGCATCCGCGACCGCAACACCGGCATCTGGCGCGACATATCCGTTTTCACCACCGGACGCATCCGGCTGGAACACCCGTTCGTGAAATCCGAACTCTCCAAGCCGAACTATGACGTGGCACGCCAGACCGTCTCGGTCGAGGTGAGCTATCCCGACTACATTCCGCAGAACACTTGGCGCAAGGCCCGGGTGAGCGGCGAAATCCGGGGCGAGGGCATCCGCTTCGAAAAGGAGGTGTCGCTCTACCGCGGCGAAGTAAAGGAGGTCGTCTTCACCCCCGAAGAGTTCCCGCAACTGGTGATCCGCAACCCGCGTCTGTGGTGGCCGCTCAACAAGGGTCCGCAGGAGCTGTACGACCTGACGCTGAAGGTCGAATTCGACGGTAAGGTCAGCGACTCGATTTCGACGCGCTTCGGCATCCGGGAGATTGCCTCGACGACCGACACGCCGGACAAGTCGCGCACGTTCAGCATCAACGGCCGGCCGCTCTTCATCCGCGGCACGAACTGGCTGCCCGAGGCCATGCTCCGCACATCGGACGAACGCACCCATGCCGAACTGCGCTACACAGCCCAGTCGGGCGTGAACCTCATCCGTTTCTGGGGCGGCGGCATCACCGAATCGGACTACTTCTTCCAGCTCTGCGACTCACTGGGCATCCTCGTCTGGCAGGAGTTCTGGATGACGGGTGACACCAATCATCCCAACGACCCCGGCGTCTACTATTCGAACGTGGTCTCCACGGTGAAGCGTATCCGCAACCACCCCTCGCTGGCCTACTATGTCTCGTCGAACGAGAGCACCGAGATGCCGCAGATGGAACGGCTGCTCGAAAGGCTCGACGGCACGCGCGGCTATCAGATGCAGTCGGAGTGCGGCGGCGTACACGACGGCAGCCCCTACAAGCAGGTCAACATCATGAGCCACTACGAGGACAAGGCCTCCCCGCGCGGCAGCCGCGTCTACGGCTTCAACCCCGAATACGGCGCCCCGTGTCTGCCGACGGTCGAGTGCCTGCGCGAAATGATGGACGAGAAGGACCTGTGGCCCGTCAACAAGGCGGTCTGGGACTATTCCGACGGCAACGGATTCCACCTCATGTCGACGCTCTACACCGACATGACCAACGAATACGGACCTTCGCAGAGCATCGAGGAGTTCGCCGAAAAGGCGCAGTTCCTCGGCGCCATGAACTATAAAAGCATTTGGGAGGTCTGGAACTACAACAAGTTCGGCTACGGCGACCGCTACACGTCGGGATTCCTTTACTGGTACCACAATTCGGCCGTGCGTCAGGTTGCCGGGCGCATGTGGGACTGGTCGCTCGAACCCACCGCAGCGCTTTACGCCGCGCAGAACGCCTGCGAACCCCTCCACCCGCAGTTCGACTACCTGAAAAACACGGTGTCGGTGGTCAACGACCACTACCGCGCATACCGCGGCTACCGGGTTACGGCCGAAGTCTACGACCTCGACATGCGGCGCATCGATTCACAGTCGGCGGTCGTGGACCTTCCGGAGGACGGAGTTGCGAACGACGTGCTGATGCTGGACTTCTCGGCGTCGAAGACCCCGGTGCAGTTCATCAAGCTGAAACTCTTCGACGAACGCGGCAAGCAGGCTGGCAGCAACTTCTACTGGCGTTCGGACAACGAATACAAGGGCGCCAACACGCTCACCGGCCCGGCGACGGCGGGATTCCAGTCGCTCGGCGAACCCGGACCCGCGTCGCCGCATCGTACGAAACCTCCATGGACGGCGAACGCCACTACATCGACCTCCGGCTGAAAAACACCGGGCGGACCGTGGCCTTCTTCACGCAGGTGCAGTGGCTCGACGGGCGGCGCAAGCCCGTGCGGCCCTCGTTCTACACCGACAACTTCCTCTGCCTGATGCCGGGCGAAAGCCGGACAATCCGCATCGAAACGGCGCTCGACAAACTCCCCGAAGCGGAATATGCGCTCGTCGTGAGGGGCTTCAACCTCGACACCCGGGAATTCAAGGTCAAAATCCAGCGTCCGTGAAACTCCCGCTGCATATCCTGTTCCTCATGCTGGCCTTGGGAACCCAAGCCCGCACATACACCTACGACGTGGTGATCGTAGGCGGGACCCCCGCGGGGATCACTGCCGCCATCGCCGCCGCACGCGAAGGAAAAAGCAGCGTCATTCTGGAACGTTCGGCCCACATCGGCGGACTCCCGGTCAACGGACTGGGGGCCACGGACATCGCCACGCGAGGCGCCACGGCGGGACTGTTCGCGCGCTTCATCGCGCTGAACAAAGCCCACTACACGGAAAAATACGGAGCCGATTCGCAACAGGCGCGCGATTGCAGCGACGGATACCATTTCGAGCCGTCGGTGGCGGCGGAGACCTTCGGACGGATGCTCGCCGAAGCCGGTCCCGGACGCATCACGGTGCTGACCGGCCGCCAGTTCGACGCCGAATCGCGTTGGGTCGAGAAGCGGGGCGACCGGATCGTCTCGGTCCGCATCCTCGACCGTGCGACGGGCCGCGAAGAGCACTACCGCGGCGCGGTATTCATCGACGCCACCTACGAAGGCGATCTGGGCGCCGCAGCCGGAGTTCCGTTCCGGACCGGACGCGAGGGAGCCGCCGAATACGGCGAACCGTGCGCCGGAAAGATCTACCGCTGGTGGAAGCACGGCCCCGACGCCGAAGGTACGACCTACGAGGGCGACGAGGCCATCCAAGCCTACAACTACCGGCTTTGCCTGACGGACAATCCCGACAACCGGCTGGCGACTCCCAAACCCGAAAACTACAACCGCGAAGAATATGTCTCGCTGGTCGGCGACGTGTTGGACGGACGCAATACGGACGCCCGTTACCGCACGGCGGATTCGGCGGCGATCGCCCGAAACCGCCGGCGCATCGAATCCGGAGAGCGGACCGCCGCGCCCGGCGACGTCTGGGGCATGGCCAAGATCACGAGCATGACCCGCCTGCCGAACGCCAAGACCGACGCCAACAACCAGCATCTCGCGCTCATCTCCACGGACCTGCCCGAAGAGAACTGGCTGTGGCCGACGGCCGGCTGGGCGTGGCGCGACCAGTTTGCAGCGCGTCTGCGCGACTATACGCTGGGACTGCTGTGGTTCGCCCAGCACGACGAGGCGTTGCCGCCGCATTTCCGCGAAGCCTGCCTTCGGTGGGGTCTCGCCGCCGACGAATACCGCGACAACGGCGGATTCCCGCGCCAAGTCTACGTCCGCGAAGGCCGGCGATTGGAAGGGTGTCATTTCTTCACCGCCAACGACGCCCTGCCCCAAGCCGAAGGGAAGCGTCCGCCGCTCCACTGCAGTTCAATCACCGCCAGCCACTACGCCCTCGACTCGCACGCCGTGTGCAAACGCGAGCCGGGACGCGTACACCTCGACGGCTTCTTCAGCCATCCCACGGCGGTCTATACGGTTCCTTACGGCGTGATGGTTCCCCGGCGCGTCGAGAACCTGCTCTTCCCGGTGGCCGTCTCGGGCAGCCATGTCGGCTTCTCGACCCTGCGCATGGAGCCTTGCTGGATGGCTCTGGGCGAAGCCGCCGGAACAGCCGCCGCGCTGACGATCGACAGCCGCAGGAACGTCCGCGAAATCACCGTGGACTCGCTGCAGGAACACCTGCTCCGCCACGGAGCGGTACTGGTCTACCTGCGGGACCTGAAACCCGGCGATCCCGATTATACCGCCGTACAGCGGCTGGCGCTGCGGGGTTTCTTCCCCGAATGGGAGGCCGGACTCGACCGCCCGCTCGACGAACGCACGGCGCGCCTCTGGAGCTCGCTCGCCGGACAGGAAATAACGGCCGACGGTACGACCACCCGGCGCGAATGGCTCCGCCGGATTACAACGGACTAACTTTTAAAACAAACTGAATATGAAACGCACATTTTTCTTTTTAACAGCCCTTCTGGCCATCGTTTCGACAATGTTATGCTGCAGCAACTGCAGCAAAGACGATTCCGGCGGCGGCAACTCCGGGAAACCGTACCTCCGACTCAATTTCAACGAGAAGATGGTCGCCAACAAGGCCGGATCGCTCGAGGTATTCGTTTCGTCGAACGCCGAATGGGTCGCCGAACCGCGCAGCAAATGGCTCAGCGTAGACCGCAGCAGCGGCAAGGGCGACCTCTCGGTACGCATCTCCTTCGAGGAGAACGACACGGAGAAACGCATAGGAACCGTCCGCTTCACGGCCGACGGCGTCAATCCGGTCGAGATCCTCATCACGCAGTCGGCACTGACCTTCACCAACCCCGTCACCCTCGGAGGCAATATCTCCACGATGCCCGACCCGTACATCGTCAAGGACGGCGAGTATTACTACACCTGCAAGGCGAGCGGCAACGGCATCGCCATTTCGCGCTCCACGCGGCTCACCGTGATCAACAGCACCACCAAGAAGTGGAGCCTCCCCTATGAAGGCCCCGCCAAACCGTGGAATGTCGCCGACCTCTGGGCTCCCGAAATGTTCCACATCGGCGACCGCTGGTATGTCTACTACGCAGCCGGACGCCGCGGTTACGATGGAATCGACGGTTACAGCACGCAGCGCAGCGGTGTGCTCCGCTCGAAGACCGACGATCCGCTGGGCGAATGGGAAGATATGGGCATGCTCTTCACGGGCTATAACTACCAGCAGGGCATCAAGCCCACGGTGGAGAACACGGAATATGCCATCGACCTGACGACCTTCGAGCTGAAGGGACAGCGCTATGCCGTCTGGTCGGGCAACGGAAAAAACGACGACATACAGCAGATCCGCATCGCCACGATGTCGGACCCCTGCACCATCTCCTCGTCGATGGTCGTCATTTCGACCCCGACGCAGTCTTGGGAAACGTTGGACGGGCGCAAAATCAACGAGGGTCCCGCCGTGCTCGTCAACGAGGAGAAAGGCAAACTCTTCATCGTCTACTCCTGCAACCCCTCATGGACCAAGAACTACCGGCTGGCCTGGCTGATGCTCGACATGAACGACGGCGATCCGATGAATCCCGACGACTGGCAGAAATCGAGCAACTACGTCTTCTGGCGCTGCGACAACACGAAGGAACCGGTATCCGGGGTCAACGGACTGGGCCATTGCACCTTCACCAAATCGCCCGACGGAACCGAAGACTGGATCGTCTACCACGCCATGCGCTACTCCGACGGCGGCTGGGGTCAGCGCTACCCCTTCGTGGAGAAGTTCACATGGAACGCCGACGGCACGCCCAACTTCGGAAAGGGCGCCGGATGGGGCGAATCGCTGCTCCTGCCCTCGGGAGAGACCCTTTGAAAACACCCGTATTCGTAACACGAACTGAATAAAACACCGGAAATCCGCATGAAAAAATTCCTTTTAGCCGTACAGACCCTGCTGCTGCTCGCAGCAGCCTCGAATGTCCGGGCACAGAAAAGCTACGACCTGAAACATTTCCCGAAGGGATGTCAGCCCGAAGAAATCGGCGTGAGGCTCACCGAGCGTTATCTCCAGACCCCGCACTCGCACTGGGGCGACATCAATTCGAAATACAAAGTGACGCTGGTCACCTATCCCGACGTCTGCGCGTGGCTGGGTGCGTTGTGGTTCACGACAGGAACCGGCAACGACAGTCTCTACACCCGGCTCGTGGAGCGTTTCGAACCGTTGTTCACCACGCAGAAAAACCTGCAACCCAACCTCTTCCCCAAGGACCACAACGTCGTAGACTTCTACGTCTTCGGCGCCGTACCCCTAGAGATTTACAAGCGTAACCACGATCCGAAATACTTGGAGCTGGGCATGAAATACGCCGACGGCCAATGGGAACTTCCCGCAGACCCGAAGCTCTACAAACAGCTCTCCGAGGCGAAGAAATACGCCGACGAGGGATACTCGTGGCAGACGCGTCTGTGGGTCGACGATATGTTCATGATCACCGACCTGCAGGCTCAGGCCTATCTGGTCACCGGCGAGCGGAAATACATCGACCGCGCCGCCCGTGAAATGGCACTCTACCTCGACCGCATCCAGCGTCCCAACGGACTCTTCTACCACCACACCGGAACGCCCTACTTCTGGGGCCGGGGCGACGGCTGGATGGCCGTAGGCATGGCCGAGATGCTTCGCATGCTCCCGAAAGACAATCCTTATCTTCCGCGCATCAAGGCGGCTTATCTGCAGATGATGGAGACACTGCTGCGCTACCAAGCCTACGACGGCATGTGGCGGCAGATCATCGACAACCCCAACTCGTGGAAGGAAACCTCCTCGACGGCCATGTTTACCTACGCGATGATTCTGGGCGTGAAGAACGGCTGGCTCGACCGGAAAATCTACGGCACGGCCGCACGCAAGGCATGGATTACGCTGCTCTCCTACCTCGACGAGAAGGACAACCTGCGCAATGTCTGCGAAGGAACCGGCGCCAAAAACAGTTTTGACTGGTATCAGAACCGCCGCCGCCTGACCGGCGATCTGCACGGACAAGCCGCAATGCTGTGGTGCGCCTACGCCCTTTCCTGCGACGTAAAACCTTACAAACCGGCCCGAAACAGATAAACAGAACCCATTATGTGCAAAATGCTGAAAACATTCCTTCTCGGAATCGCCCTCGCCGGACTGAGCGTGGCAGGGTGCAGCGAGAAAGCGACCCTCGGCGGGGGCGGGAAACCCACCCCCACGCCGGATCCGACGCCCGAAGTCGAAGATTACGATCTGGTGACCTTCCCTGACCGAAAAGACCCCAAGACGGTCGGCGAAGGCGTCGTGGAACTCTTCATCCGTTCGGGAAACTCCAACTGGGGCGACATGCATTCGAGTTCGAAGAGCACGCTGACCTCCTATCCCGACATCTGTGCATGGCTGGGAGCTTTCTGGTACGCCGAGGCGGCCGGGAACAACGACCTGTTCAACCGGCTGGTAGCGAAATTCGACCAGTTCCTCGAGGTGGACGACAAAAACATCCAGCCGAACAAGAGCCTCGTGACGCAGATCCCCCGCACGGAAAACAACGCCGTGGACTACAACATCTTCGGCGCCGTACCGCTCCACATCTACTACATCAAGAAACAGCGGGGAGCAGCCGAGGCGGACATCAAAAAATATCTCGATCTGGGCTTGCGCTACGCCGACCAGCAGTGGGAGCTGCCCGACGATCCGAAATACACTGAGAAGCTGCCCAACGCCAAGAAGTGGCACGACCAAGGTTATTCGTACCAGACGCGTCTGTGGATCGACGACATGTTCATGATTACGGCACTCCAGTCGCAGGCCTATCTGGCCACGGGTGACGAGAAGTACATCGAACGGGCCGCCAAAGAGATGATCCTCTATCTTGACGAGCTGCCGGGCGAGAACGGGGTCTTTTACCACGCTCCCACCGCCAAGTTTTTCTGGGCCCGCGGCAACGGCTGGATGGCCGTAGGTATGCCTGAGATGTTGCGAATGCTTCCCAAAAGCGCGAAATACGACACCTACCGCAACCGCATCCTCACCGAATACAAGAAAATGATGGCCACGCTGAGCGCCTATCAGTATGACAGCGGCCTGTGGGGACAACTGATCTACCCCAATCAGGGCGACATGTGGGAGGAGACTTCCGGATCGGCGATGTTCACCTATGCAATGATCCTCGGCGTGAAAAACGGCTGGCTCGACGAGAAGACCTACGGCACGGTAGCCCGCAAGGGCTGGCTGGGACTGCAGAACTATCTGCTGTCGAATTTCGAGATCCGGAACGTCTGCTGCGGAACCGGAGCCGGCACGAGCTACGCATACTACCGCGACCGGGAGAAATACACCGGCGACCTGCACGGGCAGGCGGCCGTGATGTGGTGCGCCTACGCGCTGACCGAACTGGCAAACGAACAGAAATAAAACGTCACGAAAACAAACCTAAAACTCTCCTGCATGCCTATGAAAAAAATACAGCAGACCGAATGAAGGAACATTCGGTCCGGGGCGGAACCCGCCTTCCGGACCACGGGCTTCCACAGCCCGGACAACCCCTGAATCATTATCAATCAACTAAAACCGTATGGAAAAATTTTATAAAACAAGCATCGGGTACGCCAGAACCCTGAAAAGCGTGGGCCTCACCCTGCTTCTCGTGATGTTTCTGTCGGTGAACGTCGGCGCAGTCTATGCACAAGGCGCCTCCTCACAGACGGGGAAACGACGCATCACCGGAACCATCACCGATACCGACGGATCACCGCTGGTCGGCGCCACCGTCTACATCAAGGACACCAATGTCGGTACGACGACCAACACCGACGGACTCTTCGTCATCGACGTGCTGCCCAAACAGCAGATCACGGTCAGCTACATCGGCTACCTGTCGCAGACGCTCCCGACCGACGGACGCGAAGTGATCAACATCAAACTGCAATCCGACACGGACCTGCTCGAAGAGGTCGTCGTCGTCGGCTACGGCAAGCAGAAGCGTCAGGCGATGGTCAGCTCGATCGCCACCGTCGGGTCGCGCGACCTGATGCAGTCTTCGTCGAGCAACCTGACGAGCAACCTCGCAGGCCAGCTCGCAGGTCTGATCAGCATCCAGCGCAGCGCCGAGCCGGGACGCGACGACGCCGAGTTCTGGATTCGCGGCATCAGCACCTTCAAGGGCGGAACCAACCCGCTGGTGCTCGTCGACGGAATTCCCCGTGACATCAACAACATCGAGGCCGACGAAATCGAAACGTTCAGCATCCTGAAAGATGCCGCGGCGACGGCCGTCTACGGCGCCGAGGGTGCCAACGGAGTCATTCTCGTAACCACCAAGCGCGGTACGATCTCGCGGCCCAAAATCTCGTTCCGCATCGAGCAGTCGATCGCCTCGCCGCAGCGTCTGCCCGAGTTCGTCGATTCGTGGGATTACCTCGAACTGGCCAACGAAGCCCGGGCCAACGACGGACTCACCCCCAGCTTCAGCGCCGCGCAAATCCAGCTCTACCGCGACCGCGCGGACAACGACCTCTATCCGAACACGCAGTGGATCGACGAACTGGTCCGCAAAGCCGTACACAGCCAGCGTTACACGCTCAATTTCCGCGGCGGCGCCGAGAACGCCAAATACTTCGTCTCGATGGCCTACTACCAGTCGGACGGCGTCTTCAAGGAGAATCCCAACGGCAAATACGACAGCAACTTCGGATTCGAACGTTACAACCTGCGCAGCAACGTCGACCTGAAGGTGAGCAAAACCACGCGTCTGAGCGTCGACCTCTCGGGACAGTATGTACACCGCCGCACGGCCAACCGCTCGGCCGACGACATCTTCAGCTTCATGCTGCACACGCCTTCATACCTTTTCCCGGCCATTTACAGCGACGGTACGCTCGCCACCTACGAGAAACAGGCCGACTCGAACAACCGCAACCCCTACAACATGCTCTACAATCAGGGCTACCGACAGGAGTGGGGTGTCAAAATCCAATCGAACATCAAACTGGAGCAGGACCTGAAATTCATCACCCCGGGCCTGAGCGTCCGCGGAAGCGTCAGCTTCGACTACGACGGCAGTTCGGCGACGCTGCGCGACTACTGGCCGAGCCTCTACCACGCCAGCGGCCGCGACGCCGAGGGCAACCTGATCTTCACCACGACCTCGTCGGGATCGCCCGAAATCGAGGATCCCAAATTCACCTCGACGAGCTACCTGCGTAAAATATACATCGAGGGCGCCATCAACTACCAGCGCACGTTCAACTATGTCCACAACGTGAGCGCCATGATCCTCTACATGCAGAAAGAGCAGCAAAAAAACGATCCGGTGCTTCCCTACCGCAAACAGAGCGTCGTGGGCCGCGTAACCTATTCATACGACAACCGCTATTTCATCGAGGGCAGTTTCGGCTACACCGGCAGCGAAACTTTCGCCAAGAAGAACCGCTTCGGCTTCTTCCCGGCCGTCGGCGTCAGCTACTTCGTTTCCAACGAAAAGTTCTATCCCGAGGGACTGAAACGGGTGATGAACAACGCAAAAATCCGCCTCTCGATGGGCCGCACGGGTAACGACAATACGGGAACCGACCGCTTTCTCTACCGGGCGACATTCAACACCGAGGGCCACACCTTCAACCAAGGCATCGGGACCTCAGCCTCGAACGGCATGGGCGCCGGTATTTACGACCTGCGTTTCATCAACAACGACATCCACTGGGAGATCGAAACCAAGCGCAACGTCGGCATCGACCTCGGCTTCTTCGACAACCAGATCGAGCTGACGGCGGACTACTTCAACAACCGCCGCAAGAGCATCCTGTTGGAGCGCAACACGATCCCCGGTGTCGCCGGCTTCCATGCCAAACCGTGGCAGAACTACGGTATTGTGGATAACTGGGGTGTCGACGCCAGCCTGAACGCCAGCCACAACTTCGGCAAGGTCCGCGTCAGCGCCCGCGGAACGTTCACCTTCGCACGCAACAAGATCATCGAGTACGATGAGCTGAAACAGCTCTACGACTACCAGCGAATCACCGGCACGCGCGTGAACGAGAACACGCTCTACATCGCCGAGCGCCTCTACACCGAGGACGACTTCATCCGCACGCAGAACCCCAACGGGACCTACTCCTACGAACTGCGTCCGGGACTTCCGACCGTCGCGCTGCAGGGAACCCTCGGCCCGGGCGACATCAAGTATGCCGACCTGAACCACGACGGCGTAATCGACAGCAACGACAAGAAACGCGGCGTAGGGCACCCCTACAATCCCGAAATCAACTACGGTTTTGGCCTCAACGTCGAATACAAGGGCTTCTATGTAAGCGCCTTCTTCCAAGGTACGGGCAACTCATCGGTGCTGCTGGCCTCGGGCAACAACCACTTCTGGCCCTTCAACTGGTATGAGGACAAATCCAACTACCGCACGCCGTTCCTCGACCGCTGGACGGCCGACAACCCGCGCCAAGACGTTACAATGCCGCGTCTGCACAGCCATTACAGCCACAACGTCAACAAGGAACCCAGCACATGGTGGCTCCGGAGCGGCAATTTCCTGCGCTTCAAGAACCTCGAAATCGGGTACAACCTGCCCAAGAACTTCCTCCGCAAAATCCGGCTCGATGCCGTCCGCGTCTACATGCTGGGCAACAACCTCTGCGTCTGGGACGACATCAAGTACTGGGATCCCGAACAGGGCAACCGCAACCAAGGTATGAGTTATCCCATGTCCCGCACTTTCACGCTGGGACTCGAAGTGAACTTCTAATCAAGGAGAACGAACTATGAAACAGAATTTTGTAAAAATACTTTCCTTCGGACTGCTGGCCTGCACGGTCTGGTCGTGCAGCTTCCTCGACGTATCCGACGAGCTGGCCGGCGGCATCTCCGACATCTCGCAGGTATTCAGCAATGTCGACCGTACCAAGAAATGGTACTCTCAGGTCTTCAACAACCGTCCGGACTATTCGGCCGTCTGGGTCACGGACAGCCCGATGGGAAATCCATGGGCCGCATACACCGACGAAATCTACACGCGACTGGCCAACAACGCCGGCAAGTACACCGAGTGGAACTCGTCCAACGGCAATTCGCAGCGCTGGAACACGCTCTACGAGAGCATCCGGCAGGCCAACATCTTTCTGGAACAGGCCCGTCCGATCGTGGACGAGGGAGGTCCTGACGCCGCCCGTCTGACCGAGGCGGAGATCAAACTCTACAAAGCCAACGTCCGTTTCATGCGTGCGGCTTACCACTATTACCTGATGGAGATGTACGGCCCTGTTCCCATCGTCGACCATTCGATGAAATTGGGTGACGACCTCGACCTTCCGCGCAATTCGCTCGACGAGGTGATCGCCTTCATCGACAAGGAGCTGAAGGAGTGCATGGAGGAGATGGCTCAGGAGCCTTACCACGACAACGAGAACCTCCGCGCCGTACCCACCAAAGGCGTTGCGCTGGCGTTGCGCGCCAAGCTGTGGGTCTATGCCGCCAGCCCGCTCTTCAACGGCGGATGGTCCGAGGCAGTGGCGCTGACGAACAAGGACGGAAAACGGCTCTTCCCCGACCGGGACGACTCCAAACTCCAAACGGCGGTGGACCGTCTCCGCGACTTCCTCGACTACGCCGAACAGGGCGGCCGCTACGAACTGCTCAACACGGGCAATCCGGACAAAGACCTCTACAATCTGTTTCAGGAGTACAACAAGGAGATCATCTGGGCCACCTCGACCAACTCGTGGGGCAAGCTGGGCGAACAGAAATTCGACACTTTCGCAACCCCGCGTTCGCAGCCTCAGGGACAGGGCGGATTCCACGTCCTTCAGGAGCTGGTCGACGACTTCTACATGAAGGACGGCAAGCCGGTCAAGGCCACCTCGTTCCTGCCCAAGTCGGAACTCTACCCGGCCAACGAGGCCGAGATGGGAACGTACAACGACGTTCAGGTATCGAAAATGTACATCGACCGCGAACCCCGTTTCTACAACACCGTCACCTTCTCGGGCATGAAGTGGCACATGAGCAATCAGGAGATCCAGTTCTACCGCGGCGGCAAGGACGACAACTCGGTGGCCGACGGCGCCCCCTTGACGGGCTACCTGCTCTACAAGCGCATGAACCGCACGGTCTACGGCGGCAACATCTCCGGTGCCGTGACTTCGAAGTACCGTCCGGTGATCATCTTCCGTCTGGCGGAGTTCTACCTGCTCTATGCCGAGATGCTCAACGAAGTGGAACCGGGCAACAAGGACGTGCTGAAATACGTCAACATGGTGCGCCGGCGTGCCGGACTGGAAGATCTGGAGACCCTCAATCCCGCCATCGAGGGTGACCAGACGCTGCAGCGCGAGGCGATCCGCCGCGAGAGCCGCATCGAACTGGCCACCGAAGGACAGCGCTATTTCGACGTGCGACGCTGGATGATTGCCGACAAGGCGCCCGGCGAGGGCGGTCAGGGCGGTGATTTCCACGGTATGAACGTCGATCAGCCCCAGCCCGCCTACTATACCCGCACGAAACTGCAGACCCGCGTCTTCAAGAAAAAGAACTACCTCTACCCCATTCCGCTGGACGAAATCAAGCGCAGCGATATGCTCGTACAGAATCCCGGCTGGTAGAGTGCATAAACCGATAAACTTACGATGATGAAAAAAATCAGTATATTCCTGTTCGCAGCGGCCGTCCTGTGGGGCGTCGGCTGTGACGACAGTTCCGACACGGACAAAGTGGTCCCGGTCTCGGCAATCGCGCTGGATTCGTCGCTGAGCGGCGGTATCACGATGGAGGTCGGCCAGACGACCGACATCGCCGGCAAAGTGACGGTACGTCCCGAGAACGCCACGGACAAGGCCGAAACCTACGAATCGTCGGACCCGGAGACCGTCTCGGTCGACGACGCCGGCGTCGTGAAGGCCGTGAAGCCGGGTCTGGCGATGGTCACAATCAGCGTGGGCGGCAAACACACGCATTTCGAAGTGAAGGTCGAAGCGAAAAAGATTCCCGTCGAAAGCATCTCGCTGCCTGCCGAACTGGCCGACGGCGTCACACTGAAGATCGGGGAAACGCTCGATATCGCCGGCAAAGCGACAATCACCCCCGAAAACGCCACCGAGCGGACGGAAAGTTACGAGTCGTCAGTCCCGACGACCGCCTCGGTCAGCGAGGAAGGCGTCGTAACGGCGATCGCAATCGGCGAAACGACGATCACGGTCACCGTCGACGGCAAATCGGCCCACTTCACCCTCACGGTCGAGAAAGTCGCCGTGGAGACAGTCACACTGCCCGATGAACTGACCAAAGGCGTTACGCTAAAGAAAGGGGAAACGTTCGATATCACCGGTAAGGCGACCGTCAAGCCCGAGAACGCCACGAACCGCACAGAAAGCTACGATTCGTCGGACAAGACCGTCGCAACGGTCAGCGCCGAAGGACTCGTAACGGCGCTCACGGTCGGCACAACGACGATTTCCGTCATGGTCGACGGAGTTTCGGCATCGTTCGAACTGACTGTCGCCGAGGATGTTCCGGTGGCACTCGAAAAGATCGAAATCAAGAACGGAGCTACGGCCATTCAGGGCTCGGCATCGGTCGTTCTCGGAGAGAACACGACATTCGACCTCTACGCGCAGCTTCAACTCTCGCCCGCAAACCAGACCGAAGGGGTGAAATATGTAGCCTACGGTCCGGAGGAGGTCGCCACGATCGACGAAAACGGCATCGTCACCTGCAAAGGCGTCGGTACGGTTACATTCGTCATCCTCGCCAAGAGCAACGAAACCAACGACTTCAAGAATGCGGGGGACAAGAAGGCCTACTTCGCCGTCAACATCACCGATCCCCACGATCTCGACCGCACGGGATGGGAGGTCTCCGAGCGTTCCCACGCTCTTCCCGGCGCTCCCAAAGAGAACAGTAATACGGCTTTGTTTGACGATAAATTCGACCCCTGTGTTTTCAAGGATGTCACCGGATCGAATTTCGGAATGGCAACTCCTACGAAAAAGAGCGTAGCACCCGCACCGATTATCGATGCCACGCAAGCCAAAGAGATCTGGTTCGTGGTCGACATGCAACAGGAACATCCGGTAAATTATGTGCGTATCATGCACACCTCCTGCCGGAATACGGACCGGGTAACCCGTTTGAAAAAGTTCGCCGAGATTCTGGGCAGCAACGACGGTCAAAACTTTGCTTCGATTGCCAAAGACGCCGTGATTCCGGGATTGGATTACACGATGAGCATCGATCCCAACTCTGGCGCTTCGCTCAATATCGACAACCACCGCACTTGCCCGAATGTCAAGTTCGCGAAGTCGAGCTATCGCTATCTGAAGTTCGTGATCGATGCCACTCAGGCCACTAAAGACAATGGTGTGGGAGGCGGATCGACGGTCCAGATCGCAGAACTGTACCTCGGCCTCGACGAATAACTTTCCGGCTCCGGCGGTCGAATTGGCCGCCGGGGTCCGGAATCTTTAACCGAAAAAACGACTTTTCAAATTATGAAAAAGATAACTATTTGTCTGTTTGCCGCAGCGGCCCTGCTGGGCGCCGGCTGTGAAGACGGCGTACCCGAACCGGGAACGATGGATGTTCCCGCAGAGAGCGTCGTGCTCGACGAGGAGTTGAGCGGCGGCCTCGTCTTGGAGGTCGGCGAAACGGAAGACGTATCGCTGAAAGTGAAGGTACTGCCCGTGAACGCCACCGACTTGGCGGAACTCTTCTATTCATCGAACGTCGAAGTGGCGACGGTCAGCCCCAAAGGCATCATCACGGCACAGAAAGCCGGTATCACCATGATCTCGATCTATGTGGGCGGCATCGAAGCCTATTTCGCGGTAACGGTCGTCGACAAGATTCCCATCGACATCGAGTCGATCGCCTTCTCCAAACCGACCATGGAGGCGTATGCCGAAGTAGGTTACAACCTCTATGTATCGGTCGAGCCGCTTGACCAGAACGAAGGCGTGGTCTTCTCGTCCTCCGATCCGGAAATCGCGTCGGTGAACCCCGAAACGGGCCGCATGATCTGCCACCGAAGCGGCAGCGTCACCATCACGGCCGCCGCCCGGAACCATCCCGAGATCAAGGCGTCGATCGAGGTGACGATCACCGAGTTCTATGGCGACTGGGATCGCAGCAAATGGTCGATGAGCTTCTCGCACGGCTGGAAGGCCGACACTTCCATCGGAAGCAGTGCGACCGCCGCTATCGACGGCAACGAGAGCACGACGCTGTCGATGGACCGTCCGGGCAGGGTCAGCAGCATCCCCGCCGACGCCGAGATCTGGTTCCAGATCGACCGCGGCGACAATCCGGGCAAGGTCAACTATGTGCGTATCCGTCACCGTCCGGAGGGTAACAACAACGACAACCGTCTCGTCCGCTGGTGGGGCTTCAACCGCATCGAAGGCAGCAACGACGGTACGAACTTCGAGGTCATCGCCGAACGCGTCGCGCTGACCCCCGATCCGAACGTCTACGAAAATCTGCTGACGGATAACGTCGCAATTCCGGAAAACGACTACCGTTACCTGCGGTTCATCGGCTGGAACGATGTCAGCACAGCCTCGCCTTATCTGGGCTTCTACTGCGCACGCGGAGTCGCCAACGGAGGCATCAACCCGGGCGGTACCATCCAGATCAACGAAATCTATCTCGGCCGCGAAAAGAAATAAGCTGTCGGGACTGTAATCGGAAAGGCCCGGAGAACGAATCTTCGGGCCTTTTCCCACTTTTAAAATTCAGACAACGATGATACGAAAAACCCTCTTGACCTTAACCCTGCTGTGGATGCAGGCCGCCGCGCTGCAAGCGCAGGTCACGCTGACCGAACGGGCTGTGGCCCGCACGGACTTCGAGCTGGTCGCCGCAGACTGTGCCGCCGTCTGCTACGATGCGGCCGACGCCTCGGTCGTGGAAACCGCCGCCGGACTCTTCGCCGCGGACGTAGCCCGCGTGACAGGCCGCGAAATTCCGGTCGTCGCCGGGCAGGAATTTCCTGCGAAGACCCGCTGCGCCGTGATCGTCGGAACGATCGGCCAGAGCCGCTGGATCGACGAACTGATCGCAGCGAAAAAGATCGACGTTTCGGCCGTCGAAGGCGGCTGGGAACGTTACGCGATCCGGTTGGTCGACCGTCCGGGACACGGCGTGCGCAAAGCGCTGGTCATCGCCGGCAGCGACCGCCGCGGCACAGCCTACGGACTGCTCTCCGTATCGCGCGCCATCGGCGTGAGCCCGTGGTACTGGTGGGCCGACGCCCCCGTGCGGCACCGCGACCGGCTGACGCTGCGCGTCACGGACTTCACGTCGGAAAGCCCCTCAGTGAAATACCGCGGCATCTTCATCAACGACGAAGACTGGGGCCTCTACCGCTGGGCGAAGGAAAACTTCGAGAAGGAGCTGGGCAACATCGGCCCGAAGACCTACGAGAAGGTGTGCGAACTGCTGCTCCGCCTGCAGGCCAACTATCTGGCTCCGGCGATGCACGACGCCACGACGGCATTCTACAAAATCCCCGAGAACATGCGGATCGCCGACCGCTACGGGATCGCAATCGGCTCGTCGCACTGCGAACCGCTGGGGCTGAACACCGCCAGCGAGTGGGACTCGAAGACGATGGGCGACTGGGACTATGTGAACAACCGGGCCGGAGTGGACCGCGTGCTGAAAGAGCGGGTCGAAACATCGTCCCCCTATGAAAACGTCTACACGCTGGCCCTGCGCGGCCTTCACGACCGGGCCATGAC
>ERZ857503.912-NODE-912-length-19689-cov-5.734084_pt1 | contig 19689 bp, 15 predicted proteins | sample MGYA00519766_ERZ857503 | MGnify/ENA primary metagenome ERZ857503 (study PRJEB31778, sample SAMEA3449345) | human gut metagenome | biome: human gut; feature: human-associated habitat; material: faeces | place: United Kingdom | collected 2010/2012 ...
TCCTGGCCTGGTCTGCGATGGCGCGGGTAATGGCCTGGCGGATCCACCAGGTGGCGTATGTGGAGAACTTGTAGCCCTTGGTGTAGTCAAACTTCTCTACCGCTTTGATGAGGCCCAGGTTGCCCTCCTGAATGAGGTCCAGGAAGAGCATTCCCCTGCCCACGTACCGTTTGGCAATAGACACCACCAGCCGGAGATTGGCCTCCGCCAGGCGCTGTTTGGCGGCCTCGCCCTTACGGATGGCGCGCTTGAGCTCCTTCTCCTCCTCCTGCGCGAGGGAGACCTCTTCTCCATTCTTCCGCGCCTTTTCGATTTCGGCCAGCTGTTCCCTGGCTGCGTCCCCCGCGCCCATGTCCTGAGCCAACTGGATCTCCTCGTCGGGGGTGAGCAGATTTACCTTGCCGATCTCCTTGAGGTACATCCGTACAGGGTCGTCGATGCCGAAGGAGTCCACCAGGGTGTTGGGGTCCACGATCTCCTCCTCGGGGATCTCCTCGATCTCCTCGATCGGGGGGACCTCATCCACCAATTCGGGAAGATAGTCCTCTCCCGCGGTGTCGATGCCCATATTTTCCATGGTGTCGTAAATCTTATCGAGCTGCTCGCTCTCCAGATCCATTTCCTCCAAGACGTCCATGAGCTCGCCGGAGGAGAGTTTGCCCTTCTTTTTGCCCTTGTCCAGCAGTTCCGCCAGCTTTTCCGCGCCCTGAACCCCCTCGACGACCTTCATCAGCTCGATCTTGCCGGCTTCGATCTTTTCCTCACTGGTCATCTTCGGCTTCTTATCGGTCTCAGCCGGCATATCCAGCACTCTTTTCTCACTCATGGATTCATCCTCCATACCCTTTTTTCTCTAGCAGCTTTTTCTGCACGGCCAAAAGCGCGTCTTTGTCGCCTTCCAGCCTGCGTTTTTCCGCTTCATTTTCTATGATCTCTATGTAATCCCTCATGGCCTGCCGGCCATTTTGAAGAGATTCCGGCTGATCGAGCACTCCGGCCAGGTGGCTCATCTCCCCGCTTTCCAGTTCGGCGGTCAGGGCCGGCAGACTCACCGCCAGGCCGCCGCGCCAGCGGTCCCGCAGCAGCCGGAAGGCCTTTCCCAGCAGCGGCGCGGAGAACGCCTCCTCTGTCAGCGCTTCGGCGTCCCTGAGGAGCTCCGGATCCAGAAGCGCCAGCCGCAGCACCCCCTCCTCGGCCCGGGCCGAGCGGATGTTCTGATAGCGGAGGGACCGCTCCCTGGGCTGGAGCTGCGCCGCAGGCGTCAGATCCCTGCGCTCCTGCTGTTTTTGCTCCTTACGGATGCGGCGGGAGAGCTCCCGCTTGACCTCCTGCCCCATGGCCTCGGCGGAGATCCCCGCCAGCTCTGCACAGCGCGCGCCGTAGACCTCCCGCTCCACAGGACTGTGAAGCCCCGCTATGACCCCCACAACCTCCTTCAAAAACTCCACCTTTTGGGCGTCATCCGTAAGATCGTAGCGGCCAAGCACCTGTTCAATTCGGTACTCAATGTGATTTTCACTCTGATCCAGCAGCTTTGCAAATGCCTCCGGCCCGTAGGTCTTGAGGAACTCGTCCGGATCCTTTGCCCCCTTGACCCGCAGGACCCGCACCTTCATTCCCGTCTTTTCCAAAATGGGGATGGCCCGCTGAGCCGCGGAGACACCGGCCCCATCTCCGTCGTAGGCGATGATCGCCTCTTTCGTATAGCGGGAGAGCAACTGCGCGTGTTCCGGTGTGAGGGCGGTGCCCAGAGATGCCACCGCACAGTCAAATCCCGCCTGATGGAGGGAAATGGTATCCATGTACCCCTCCGTGAGGATGATACGCCCCAGCCTGGACTTCTTGGCGATATTCAGCGCGAACAGGTTGCGTCCCTTGTTGAAGACCGGGGTGTCCGGCGAGTTGAGATATTTGGGCGTAGAATCATCCAGCACCCGGCCGCCAAAGCCGATCACATCCCCCCTCAGATCGATGATGGGAAACATCACCCGGTTGCGGAAACGATCGTACACCCGTCCATTCTGCCCCTTTACCACCAGGCCGCACTCCAGAAGCTCTACCTTTTCATAGCCCTTTTGGGCCATGGCGGTGATCAGGTGATCCCATCCCTCCGGGGCCATACCCAGTCCGAACCGCGTCACCGTCCCCCGTGAGAGCTTCCGCTTGCCGAACAGATACTCCGCCCCCGCCCGGCCTTCCGGCGCCTGGAGCCTTGCGTGGAAAAACCGGGCGGCTTCTTTATTCAGTGCCAGGAGGCGCTCCCTTTTCTTCCGGAAATCCGCGTTCCCGCGCTCCTCGGGCACCTCAAGCCCCACCCGCTTGGCCAGCAGACGCACAGCATCCGGGAAAGGGAGATTCTCGATCTCCATCACGAAGTTGATGACTCCTCCGCCCTTCCCGCAGCCAAAGCAGTGGTAGATCTGCTTATCCGGCGAGACCGAAAAGGAGGGCGTCTTTTCACCGTGAAAGGGACACAGGCCCCACAAATTATTGCCCTTCCGGGTGAGAGGCACATAGTCCGCCACCACATCGGCAATGTCGCATCGAGCCGTGAGTTCATCCAGAAATTGTTCCGGAATGGCCATGGGCGCCCTCCTTTCCGGCTTTTCGAGTATCTTTTCCAGTAAATAACAACTCTATACAGAATCGCACCTTCCGAAAGGCAATTTTACTTCACACCCCATGACATAGGGATAAATGCTTCGGAAAATTTCTCTACCGCATATTTATCGGTCATACCCGCAATGTAATCGCACACGGCCCGTTCCACGCCCTCCCGCTCCCGGATGTCCTGAAATTCGGGGGGCAGCCGGTCCGGGTCGGACACATAGCACTCGAAGAGACGGCGGAGCATATCCTGTGCCTTGGACTCCTCCCCCTTGGCCACCGGGTTGCGGTAGACATTTTCAAACATGAATTCGCGCAGGCGGCTCATCGCCTCCCGGCAGGGCCCCGACTGGCGGACGACCCCCGCCCCGGCACTCTCCCGAATGATGTCCACCGTCAGCGTGTCGATACGCTCGGAGTGGGTGAACCCCAGCACGTTGGAGATCTCCAGGGGGATATCGATGGGGTAGATGATGCCGCCCCGCAGCGCGTCGTCGATGTCGGCGTTGATATACGCGATCTTATCCGCCAAACGCAGGAGCTGCCCTTCCAGCGTCTCCGCCGTGTCCGGGCCGGTGTGGCACAGGATGCCCCTGCGCACCTCATAGGTGAGATTGAGGCCATCCCCATCGTTTTCCAGCCGGTCCACCACCCGCAGAGACTGGACATTGTGCTCGAACCCTCCGGGCATGATCTCGTTCAGGACCCGCTCCCCCGCGTGGCCAAAGGGCGTATGGCCCAGATCATGTCCATAGGCAGCGGCTTCGGTCAGGTCCTCATTGAGCTCCAGCCCCCGGGCAATGGTCCGGGCGATCCGCACCACCTCGATGGTATGGGTCATGCGGGTGCGGTAGTGGTCTCCCTCCGGCTGGAGAAATACCTGCGTCTTGTGCATCAGGCGCCGGAACGCCTTGGAGTGGATGATGCGGTCGATATCCCGCTGAAAGCAGGTGCGCACCGGACAGGGCTCCACCGGCCTTTCCCGGCCTTTGGAGTCCGCCGCCAGACAGGCATAGGGGGACAAAAAGCGCCGTTCCTGTTCCTCGCGCCGTTCTCTCTCGGTCAACCTCCTCCGCCTCCCCTCGTTTCTTCTACCTGATGCTATATACCCTGCGGACACACAAAAATCCTGCAAAGAAAAGAATTATTCACAGTTTCTTCATATTATTCCCGCTCTCGGCACGTCCTTGAAGGACTCCCCTGTAACTGCCGGGACAACGCCGCCGGCGGTCAGTTCGGTGATCCGGTCCGTAAAGTCTATTGCCTTTTCCTCCGGGAGCAGGACCCTCAGCGTCACATCCGCGCCATATTCCGCGCCGTCCACCAGTCCGCCTGCCGCCTCCGTCTCCTGTCTGGCCCGTTCAAAGAGGCTGTAGGGGACCCGGAGTTCCGCCTCCACCCAGCGGCGGACCACTGAGATGCCCGCCGCATCCAGGGCATCCTTGGCGCTCTGAGTATAGGCCCGGACCAGGCCGCCGGCCCCCAGAAGGATACCGCCGAAATAGCGGGTCACCACACAACAGACATTCTCCACCTGCTCCCGCTGGAACACGTTGAGCATGGGCTGGCCCGCCGTGCCCTGGGGCTCTCCGTCGTCGGAATACCGCTCCACACCGCCCTCCCGGAGCCGGTAGCACCAGCAGTTGTGCCGGGCGTCGTAGTATCGCTTCTTCATCTCTTCCACGTGGGCGCGGGCCTCTGCCTCGCTCTCCACCCGCCAGACATGCCCGATGAAGCGGGACCGCTTCTCGGTAAATTCCGTCTCCGACGGGGCGGTGGGGATGTAATACTCCGTCATCATGCCTGCCACTCCTCCCGTATCAGGGTGCCGCGGAGCCCCATACGCTCCTTTTTCATCTGCTTCCCCGGACCTTTGGGCGAAAGCGGATGGAAAGGCGCGTAGTCGGCCGCGCCGTTTCTGTCGCACTGCTCGGAACGTAGTCGGCACGTCCCATCGCCGTGGCTTTTGCCCGGCGCCGGGCAGATTGCCAGCGTGCAGGCAGGCCTTAGCCGTTCCATAAAAACTCGCTCACCTGGCCCAGGATCTTGGCGGTGCAGACGGCCGTGACCTCGATGGTCTCGCCGTACTCCACCCGCTCCACCTTTGCCTCCCGGTAGAGCATGTCCACCACTCCGCCCTGGTCGTAGGGCAGACGCAGGGTGACCCGGTGGGCGCCGCCGTCCAGCCGGTCCCCGATCATGGAGGTTAACCGGTCCAGCCCCTCCCCGGTCCGGGCGGAGATGGAGACGATATCCTCCCCGTGGGGCATGATATCCCCCCGGTAGAGATCGGACTTGTTGAACACCTCGATGCGGGGCGTCTGTTCGGCCCCAAGCTCCCGGATCAGGGCGTCCACCACCGCCGCCTGCTCCCGCCACTCGGGGTTGGAGGCGTCGATGACGTGGAGCAGGAGGTCGGCAAAGCTCAACTCCTCCAGCGTGGCCTTGAATGCCTCCACCAGGTGGTGGGGCAGCTTGGAGATAAACCCCACCGTGTCGGAGACCAGCACGGTGCAGGTGTCGGAGATCTCCAGGTTTCGGGTCGTGGTGTCCAGCGTGTCGAAGAGTCGGTTGTTGGCCGGAATGTCCGAGCCGGTGAGCGCGTTGAGAAGGGTGGACTTCCCCGCGTTGGTATAGCCCACGATGGCCACCACCGGCACCTCGTTCTTGATGCGCCGCTCCCGCTGGACCCCCCGGACCCGCCGCACCTGCTCCAGATCCTCCTCCAGCTTGGCGATCTTCTTCCTGATATGCCTCCGGTCGGTCTCCAGCTGAGTCTCGCCGGGCCCTCGGGTACCGATGGGGGACTTTCCGCCGGAAGCCGTCTGCCGGACCAGGTGCCCCCACATACCCGTGAGGCGGGGCAGGAGATACTTATACTGGGCCAGCTCCACCTGGAGCCGCCCCTCCTTTGTCCTGGCCCGCTGTGCGAAGATGTCGAGAATGAGTGCGGAGCGGTCCATCACCGCCACCCCCAGCTCCTCCGAGAGCACTCTCTGTTGGGAGGGGGAAAGGGCATTGTCAAGAATGACCATGTCCGCCCCTGCCGCCTCCGCCAGCGCCTTCACCTCCGCCGCCTTGCCCTCGCCGATAAAAGTTCTGGGATCCGGGGCGTCCTTATTCTGGAGCACTGTCCCCACACAAACTCCCCCAGCCGTCTCCAGCAGGGCGGATAGCTCCTCCATAGAGGACTCCGTGGCGTTCTCCTCCCGGCTCAGGCAGGCGGCATTCAGGCCCACCAGCACCGCGCGGTTGATTTTCTCTTCTGTCGTATGGTCCGTCATAGTACCTCCGGGGCGACCGCCCCTTATTTTTTCTGATATGCCTCGACGATCTCGCCGATATACATCCGGTGGTAGTCCTTTTGGGGATACCATCTTCCGTCTATGCCTTGGTCCAGGAAATGGGTGGGATCGATGTCCTGGTAGTAGAGCTTGCGGCACACCAGCACCAGCTCTGCCTCCTGAAAATAGGGTGCGTTCCCCGCCCCTGCGCACACGGTGAAGCCGCACTCCTTCACCTTATCGACCTCTCTGCCGCTCTTGGCGCCGCACAGGGCAAGCTGTTTGCGGTACGCCTCCCCCAAAAATGAAAGCGTGAAATAGTCGCTTTTCTCTATAAATTCATAGGTGTACCGCTGGGGACGGATATAGCAGGTGGCCACATCGGCGCCCCACAGGACACCCAGCCCGCCCCAACTGGCGGTCATGGTGTTGCAGTGCTCAGGCGTACCGGCCGTGATGAGCATCCACTGCTCCCCAATCAGGGTAAATACGTTCTGATCCAGGCTCTTGACCTCACATTTTTCCAGCATGGCCGTTTTCCTCCTCTATTATTATGTACTCATGTACTGAAAACAGTATATGCGAAAAGACCCGCGCCGAAACCGACGCGGGCCTTATTAAGTCCCAAACTTACTTCTGGTCCAAACCGAACTTCTTGTTGAAGCGGCTCACACGTCCGCCCGTATCCACCATCTTCTGCTTGCCGGTGAAAAAGGGGTGACATTTGGAGCAAACTTCCACGCGGATGTCCTTTTTGGTAGATCCGGTCTCGATCACATTGCCGCAGGCACATTTGATAGTGGTCTGCTGATAGTTGGGATGAATGCCTTCCTTCATTGCTGGGTTCACCTCTTTCTCCTTGGGGATATGCGCATAAACGCAACTAGTATAATAGCATGTTCTCCTTGGGAATGCAAGCCCTTTTTCAAGTTTTTTCTTGTTTTTTGGAGTTGCCGGCCTCCGGCACACTGGCGTCCGGAACCTCCTCCGCCCGGTCCAGGGCAAAAAACCACAGCACTCTGCGGCACACCTGTCTCCCGGTCACCTCTTCCAGTGCCCTGCTGTAGGCCGCAAGCTGCGGACGATATTCCTCCGCCCGGTCCCCCACGGTCCGCTCGTCCACCCGGTCTGTTTTGAAGTCCAAAACCGTGATCCCCTCCGGCGTCTCGAACCAGCAGTCCACCACACCCTGAAGGAGCACCTTCTCTCCCCGGCTCGCCCGGGCATAATATCCGGCGGCTGGAACCAGGATGGAAAATTTGAACTCCCTGTGCAGCGTTTCAGACGCCCGCACCTCTCTGCCGATGGCGGAGGAAAAAAACGCCGTGAGCTTTTCCGGGCGTACCGCCTCCCCCTGCTGGGGCGTGATCATCTGTCTTTCCACCAGCCGCCGAATCTCCCCGGCTACCTGTTCCACCGTCTCCGTCCTGGAAAAATCGATGAACTGCATCACCAGATGGAGGGCCGTTCCCCGCTGCGCCGGAGTGAGCCCCATCTCCTCGGACGCAAATCGCGGCCGCCCGAAGCGGACGGGGCGGGGCGGCTGCGGCGTCTCCTCCGCCGCCTCCCCGTCCAAGTCGCGGCCCTTGAGCTGGGTCGCCGTCAGTTTGGACGGGATCTCCACATCTCCGGCGAAGGGATACTGCCAGAGAAGCCGTTCTTCCAACCCTGGACCGGCGTCCTCGTCCGCCTCCTCTTCCGGCGGCGCTCCGCAGGGCGGGGGCTCCACCGCCAGCCCGCTCCCATTGATCCAGCGGATATCCCATTCCGGCCCGCAGTCCTCCGCAGTCACCGGAATCTCGACCCCGGCGGCCCGGCGCAGCGCGTCGGCGTCGGGCCGCGCCAGCACAGGCAGCAGCACCCACTGGCTCACCGCCTGCATACCCAGAAGGGCCTGGGGCTCCACCGGGCAGCCTGCGTCCCCCGCCATACGCTGAAGATCACGGGCTCCGCCGGTGAGGGAACAGACCAAGACCAGCTTTTCCCTCGCCCGGGTCATCGCCACATAAAGCAGCCGCAGCTCCTCCGCCATCATCTCCCGCTCCAGTTGGCTGGCCACAGCCTTCCGGGCCAGCGTTGGGAACGATACCATCCGTTCGGTGTCCAGACCTTTGGGACCCACGCCCAGCTTGGGGTGAAAAAGGATGGGGCGCTGCATGTCCTCCCGGTTGAGCCTTCTCGCCAGCCCACAGAGAAAGACCACTGGAAACTCCAGCCCCTTGGACTTGTGGATGCTGAGGACCCGCACGCCGTCTCCCCCTCCCGCCGGATTGGGAGAGGTGAGCCTGCCGCCGTTTTCGCGGACATGCGCCAGATAAGAGAGGAAGCCAAAAAGTCCCTTGTGTCCGGACGACTCAAACTGTCGTGCACATTCGCTGAGCGCCAGCAGATTTCCCCGCCGGGTCTCGCTGTCTCCCATGGCGCTGAAAATGCCCAGGAGATCGACCCGGTCATAGATATCCCAGAGGAGCTGGTGACAGCTCATATCCACGGCCCGGTCCCGCAGCAGTTCCAGCTCCTCCAGAAAGGCGGCCGTGTCCCGGCCCTCATCCCGGCACAGTGCCTCGTAAAAGTCCGTGTCCCTGGCGTTGGCCCTGATCTCTGCGAGCCGGTCCGCCGAAAAGCCGTAGAGCGGGGAACGCAGCACCGAGATGAGGGGAACGTCCTGCCTGGGATTGTCGATGATCTGGAGGTAAGAAAGGGCCACAGACACCTCAGTGGAGTCCAGAAAATCCTCTCCCCCATCCGCCTCCCAGGGAATATCCCGTTCTCCCAGCGCCCTGGCATAGTGGTGAAGCACCGCCCCCGGCGAGCGCAGAAGAATGACGATATCCCCCGCAGACACCGGCCGCAGGCCGCCGTTCTGATCGACGACCTGGAATCCCTCCTCCAGGAGCGTCTGGATGCGGCCTGCGGCAAAGCGGGCCTCCAGCAGATCCCTGGGGGACTTCTCTCCCTCTTCCTCGCCGGTCTGGGAGAGGTCCAGGGCATCCAGCTCCACACGGTAGTCCCCCCCGTCCTCTTCGAAGGATGCGCCGGGATAGAGGGCCTCATCCCCGGTGTAGTCCATCTCGCCGAACTCCGTGGACATCACGTTTCGGAAGAGGAAATTGGCTCCCTCCAGCACTTGGGGCCGGGAGCGGAAATTCCGTGTCAGAAGGATGCGCCTGGGCTCGCCCTCCGCCGCCTCACCCGCCGGGCGGAACGAGCGGTACTTCTCTAAGAAGATGGTGGGGTCGGCCAGTCGGAAGCGATAGATGGACTGTTTCACGTCCCCCACCATAAATAGGCGTTTTCCCTGCCCGGAAACGGCGGAAAAGATAGCGTTCTGCACCTCATTAGTGTCCTGATACTCGTCCACCATGACCTCGGCGTACCGCGCGCCCCACTGGTCCGCCAGCTCCGTAGGCAGCCCGTCTTTTCCCACCAGAAGCCGGACCGCGCAGTGCTCCAGATCGGAAAAGTCCAACAGGCCGCGTTCCCTTTTCAGCGCCGTATAGGCATGTGAGAAGTCCTCCACCAACGCAAACAGTCCCCGCACCGCCGGATGTACCGCGCGCATATCTTCCAGCAGCCGTCCGCTGGGCTCGGAGAACAGCTCCGCCAGCTTTCCCATGCGCTTTTTACAGACCTCCCGTATGGCCTTGATCCGCTCCTGGGCCGCGGGATCGCCGCAGCCCCGCACCGCGCCCAGACGGGGGAAGGGGATCGCCACCCATTCCGAGGCCCGGTCCCAGCCCTGGGCGGCGGCCTCCCGGAATGCGCGCAGGCCCTCCAGGGTGGCGGACAGGCTGGGGGCATATCCTTTCGACAGCTTCTCCTCCCCCCAGGCCAGCTCCAGGGCCCGCATCATCTGCCCCTGCCAGTATTCCGCCTGCCTTTCTGCCTGCTCCAGCAGCAGCGCGCCCCAGGGCGTCTCCCCCGCATCGGCCACGCCCTCCAGAGCAAAGGCCCTCTGCTGCCCCACCAGCCAGGCGCCGGGGGCCGGATGGCTCTGCACCTTTCCATAGATATCCAGGGCAATCCGGACCAGACGGCTGTCGTCCCGCCCGGCGGCCACCGTGTCCAGAAGCCGGGCGAAATCCCCCTCCGGCTCTACCGTCTCATACCGCTGTTCCAGCACATCGTCCATGGCCTGGAGCATCAGCACTCCCGCCTCGCTCTCGTCACAGAGCCGGAAATCGGGGTCCAGATCCAGCAGGTGCCCGCACTCCCGGAGGAGTTGGGCGCAGAACGCATGGACGGTAGAGATCTGCGTCTGATAGACCAGCGTGGCCTGCCGCCGCAGATGGCGGTCCCCAGGGCGCTCTGCAAGGCGGGCCGCCAGTTCCTCCACGATCCGTCCCCGGAGCTCGGCGGCGGCGGCTTTGGTATAGGTAATGACCAGGAAACGGTGGATGTCCAGCCCCTCCTCCTCCACCCGGGAGAGCAGGCGCTCCACCAGCACCCTGGTCTTACCGGAGCCGGCAGCAGCAGAGACCAGCAGTCCTCCGCCGCGGTCCTCCACCGCCGCACGCTGTTCCTCCGTCAGCGGAAACCCCATCTTCTCACCTCCTACTTCTCCGTCTCTTCCGCCGCCACCGCCTGCCAGAACGCCTCCCCGTCCAGCGCGGGCAGGTACCTCACCCTGTCGCCGCCGCGCCCCTCCTCAAAGTGGCAGGCAGCGGCATAGTCGCAGTAAAGGCAGGCGTTCTTCTCCGGTCCCCGCCAAAAGGGGTCGGCCGCGATGTTCCCCGCGGACAGTTCCCGGGCAATTTCCCGCAGGATACGCTGCGTATGGACTTTCAGCCTTCCCAGCCGTTCCGCCGACACCAGCGCGTCGCCGGTAATGGCTCCCGTGCGGCCGGACACGCGCAGGGGAAGGAAGCGCAGCCCCTCCTCTCCGGGGCTCTCCATGGCTTCCACCACCTCCGGATCGTCCAGGATCAACCCCCTCCGCCGCAGCTCGGCGTCCGCCCTTTTCCGCCGCTCCGCCTCATCCATATCACGTCTCCCCTGGACCGTCGCCTCCCGCGCGGGCAGATAGAGCACACCGGCGGGCGTCACCTCACGGTGATAGAGCGCGCTCCCCTGATCCTCCAGTGTAAACAGATAGAGCAGCATTTGAAGGCCCAGCCCATTCCAGACCTCCGTCAGATCAAAGGACTTCCGCCCCGTCTTATAGTCCACCACCCGGAGGTAGAGCCGCCCGTTATGGACCCAGCCGTCCAGCCGGTCCACAAAGCCGGATATGCTCACGGTGATGCCGTCCACCGTGAGCTCCACCGGCGGCAGCTCCCCCTTGGCGCCGAAGCCCAGCTCAAAAGCGATGGGCCGGAACTGGGAAGCGCCCAGCTCGTCCAGCACGTTCTCCACCACCTGGGTCACAGGCCGGACCAGGCGCTGGAACAGGTAGAGAAAGCGTGGCGTCTTGTTCTCCAGTCCGCCCAGCTCCTCCGCAATATATCGCTCCATGATCTCCCGGATCAGCCTGCGGGCCCGCTCCCGGTCATAGGACCAGCCGCCGGAGCCGTCCCCGACCCGGCAGGCAGGGTCCTGAAGCACATGCTCCAGAACATAATGGACGAAGGTGCCGTATTCCGGGGCCTGGAATCCGGCGGTCCGTCTGGCCTTTGCGTTCAGTCCGTACTGCATGAAATAGGAGAAGTGACAGGATTGGTACTTGTCCATCCGGGAGGCCGACATAGGCACACGCCGGCCGTAGAGCCGCTGTACCGCCTCAGGCGACAGGCTTCCCCGCTCCGCATGGAGGGCATCCTCCATCCGCCGTACCCGGGGCGCATATTCCGCCCTTCCGCTCAAAATGCGCCGCACCTGGGGATAGCGGCCCGCCAGCTCCACTGCCGGGCCGGGGGCGGACAGCCGGAATGCGCCGGACATGTCCTGCTCCCGCAGCAGCGGGTTCTGCGGGAAGAGCAGGCGCAGCCGGCTCACCAGAAAGGAGGGGCGTTTCTCCTCCCCTTGGGGGTCCATGGCCGCCCAGCTCACGGTCAGCCAATGGGAGGGCCGTGCACATGCCTCGTATACAATGGTCATCTCACGGTCCAGCTTGTCCGTGAGCTGCGGAGAGAGCTCCAGCCCGAAGGAGGAAAGTAGGCTCCGGTCGTCATCGGTGAAGAGCCCCGGCGCCGGCGCCACCTGGGGTACGGCTCCATCGTCCGCGCCCAGGAAAAACAGCGCTTTCACCTCCCGGTTCCCCAGCCGGGCGGCCTCACCGGCGTTCACCCGGTCCAGGGACACCGGGATGGTACCCACGTCATACTGGGACAGGACCAGCTTGAAGAGTTGGGCAAATTCCTGCAGCTCCATGGGCTCTTCCCCCAGCAGCCCGGCGCACTGTTCCAGCCCGCCGCAGAGGATCTCCCAAAGCTGTCCGTATTCCTCCGCCCGCTTGAGCTCTCCCCGCGCGCGCAGCCGTTCTGACCGCTCCGCGAGCTGCTCCGGCAGGCGGATGGATTCCAGGAAGCGATAGAGCGCCATCGCCTGTCCTCTCCCCGTGCGGTCCCTGTTTTTCCGGAGCCCCTCCAGCGGACCGACAACCTTTCTGCGCGCTTCGTTGACCCGGGCGATCCATTCCCTGTCCGGCCCAGTCATGGGGAAGCCATACCCCCTGGGGTGCATATCCCAGTCGGCTTTTGCCGTCCAGCGATTTCCTTTTATCCCCCACTTCAGCACATAGTTCTCCAGCTCGTCACACTCGCCTCTGGACACCCCCGCAAGGCCTGTTTTCAGATAGCGAAACACGTCGTCATAGCTGTAGCCCCGCGCCACCACGTCCAGCGCTCCCGTCACCACGGCAAAGACCGGCTTTTGCAGAATATCAGTCATTGCATCCAGGAAAACGGGGATGCCATACCGGGGAAAGATCTCCTCCACCAGGGGCGCGTAGCGCTCAAATCCCCGCGCCACCAGGGCGATGTCCCGAAAACGGCAGCCCTCCTCCCGCACCAGCCGCAGGACCTCCGAGGCCGCATACTCCACTTCCGAGCGGGGCCGCAGGGCGGAAAACAGCCCGATCTCCGGCGCGGGGGACGCTGCCGCCGCCGGCACATCGGCAAACAGGTTGGCCTCCAGCCGGGCAAGCGCCGCCGACCGGCCTTCCCCGCGCTGGGGCAGATATTCCGCCTCGGCGGGGACATGTTCCTCTCCCGCCATTCGCCTCAGATAGGCCGCCGTCCGCCGCGCAGGAGCGAAGATGTTGGATGCTCCGGTATCCCGGTCCAGCCGGTCAGAGGTGAGGGCGACCGTCACGGACTCCGCCTGCCGCAGGAGGGCCCGCAGCACCAACCCCTGCTGGGGCGTGAAGTCCGTGAAGCCGTCGATATAGATATCCATGCCGCGGGCATAGCCGCATTCCTTCAGACCCTGGGCCAGCCGTGTGATGCGGTCCCGCGGGTCGGCCGCCGTCCGCGCGGAAAGCGCCTCATAGGCGCCAAAAATCAGCCCCAGATCCCGGAGCTTTTCCCCCTCCCGCCCCTCCACCGCCTCGCCCGCCCGGGCCAAGTCGTCCGGAAAGACCTGATACTGCTTGCATTCGTCCAGCGTGGCCAGCAGTCCTGTGAGGAAAGCAGGTTTCCGGGAGGGACGGGCATAGACGGTCAGGCTGCCGGAAACTGATTTCAATGCCGCGCACATGAGGAGCAACCGACCGCCCGGGTCCAGCGCCGGGGCGGCCAGCCCCCCCGCCTGAGAAAAGACCCGGCTTCCCAACCTCGTAAAAGAGAGGACCTCGGCGTAGAGGGACACCTGGTTCCCGGCCACGGCGCACAGACGGCGCTCCGTCTCATGGGACGCCTGTTCAGGTACGATCAAAAGCTGTCTCCGCGCTCCCCCGGAGGCGGCGATCCGGCGCAGGATGGCGGTGGATTTACCCGCGCCCGCCCGGCCCAGCAGCAGCCGCAGCATCCTTCTCCCCCCTTTCTTTTTCTCTTCTGACTCTGACCATTATAATGCGTGTGGGGCAAAGCCGCAAGTCTCACAGCATCCGCTCCCGGCCCATAAAAAGGACTCCGGCAGCCTGGGGGCCGCCGGAGTCCTGGAATCCTTTTTGTCCAGCCCTTACTGGGGATTGAGCGTGTAGTTGGGCGCTTCCTTCGTGATATAGATGTCGTGGGGATGGCTCTCCTTCAAGCCCGCGCTGGTGATCTGGATAAACTGGGCCTTCTCATGGAGCGCGGTGATATCCCTGCATCCGGTGTAGCCCATACCGGCCCGGAGGCCGCCCATCATCTGGTAGATGGTCTCCCCGACGGCGCCCTTGTAGGGCACCCGGCCTTCCACGCCCTCGGGGACCAGCTTTTTGTTGTCCTCCTGGAAATAACGGTCTTTCGAGCCCTTGGCCATGGCGCCAAGGGATCCCATACCGCGGTAGACCTTGAACTGACGGCCCTGATACACCTCGGTATCGCCAGGGCTCTCCTCGCAGCCCGCCAGCAGGGAACCCAGCATGACCACATTGGCGCCCGCCGCCAACGCTTTGGCAATATCTCCGGAATACTTGATCCCGCCATCCGCAATGATGGGAACGCCGTACTCGGCAGCCACGCAGGCCGCGTCATAGACCGCTGTGATCTGGGGCACGCCGATGCCCGCAACCACACGGGTGGTACAGATGGAGCCGGGCCCGATGCCGATCTTCACGCAGTCCGCGCCCGCCTCGATCAGCGCGCGTGTGCCCGCTGCGGTGGCCACGTTACCGGCAATGAGCTGTACATCCGGATAGAGTGCCTTGATGCGCTTCACACATTCGATGATATTGTGGGAGTGGCCGTGGGCCGAATCCAGCGCCAGCACGTCCGCACCGGCGTCCACCAGGGCGGCCACCCGGTCCAGGACATCCGAAGTGACGCCGATGGCGGCCCCCACCAGCAGCCGTCCCTTTTCATCGCGGGCGGAGTTGGGATACACCGTGGCCTTTTCGATGTCCTTGATGGTGATGAGCCCCTTGAGGTGGAATTCATCGTCCACAATGGGGAGCTTTTCAATCTTATGCCGCCGCAGGATCTCCTTGGCCTCCTCCAGCGTGGTGCCCTCCTTGGCGGTGACCAGGTTCTCCTTGGTCATCACATTGTCGATGAGCTGGCCCATATCCACTTCAAACTTCATGTCGCGGTTGGTGATGATTCCGATGAGCTTCCCGTTGTCACAGATCGGCACGCCGGAAATACGGTACTTGGCCATGAGCTCATCAGCTTCGGCCAGGGTGTGGCCGGGAGCCAGCCAGAAGGGATTGGTGATGACGCCGTTCTCAGAGCGCTTGACCATATCCACCTGCTCCGCCTGGGCGCCGATGGACATATTCTTATGGATGATGCCGATCCCGCCCTCACGGGCAATGGCAATGGCCATACGGTACTCCGTCACCGTATCCATGGCGGCGCTCATGACCGGGATGTTGAGCCGGATCTTCCTGGTGAGCTGGGTGTGCAGGTCGATGTCGGCGGGCAGGACGTCGCTCTCCGCGGGGACGAGCAGGACGTCGTCGAAGGTCAGGCCCTGCCGGGCGAATTTACCTGCGGCGTCAGTGTTAATCATGGACTCCACTCCTTCATTCATCATCAATATTCCTGGGCAGTCAACAATATTTGGCCTATTTTACGCCCCGTTTCAGGGCTTGTCAAGAGGGGACATGGTGAGCGCCGCGTCAAATCTCGGCTTTCCCTCTTCCCCGTCGCCCTGCACATACCATGTTCCGTTTTCGCAGCCCGTCGAGAGACGAATGGTCTCCCCCGCCCGGCACTCTTTCAGATATCCGATCTGGACCGAAGAGACGAACCGCCCCTGGCCCAGGCGCTGCATCTCCAGCGCGTCACAGGCAAAATCGGCATATCGGACATTGTTCACATGGCCGTTGACATCGGTATCACTGTAATGCAATGCGCGCGCCTGCGTCGGGACCAGCGGTACCGGAACCTTCAGCCTGGGCAGCAGTTTCTCCTTGCAGAGCGCGCCGCCGGAGGTATCGTCAAACTCCCGCACATTCCCCAGCCGGAAGAGTTTATGGGTATCCAAATCCGCCAGGACCCACACGCTCACCGCCTCTCCAATGGGCTTACCGTCCATCAGAAGGTCGAAATCCCGATACATAGACGCCCCCCTGCTCCCCCGGTGCCAGGTTCTGATTGTGACCCTCTCATCCCAGCAGACCGGTCGGTCCAGGCGATACCAGATCCGCGCCAACATCCAGAACACATGATAGCGCGCCACCATTTCCTCCCGGGAGACATGGAGCTCCACCGCGGCCTCCGTGGCCGCCTCCTGAAGGAAGTCCATCATGGAGGAGGGGCGGCACTGGTTAAACGGGTCCACGTCCCGCGCGCCGACCCGATAGGTGTTCTCGTAGTACATCCTCACGCCTCCTTGCCGTGGATGAGCAGCGAAGGTTTGCAGCAGATATCCTCCAGGTCGTCCGCCGTGGCGGCAGGAATCCGTAGCGCAGCGCCGCAGCGGGCACAGAACAGATCCACCGAACTGAAATTTACCTGGAGCTTCCACTCCTTAGAGCCACAGGCACAGGAGATCCCGCCCCGCTGCGCAATATCGCGGATCTCCGACAGGACTTCATGCATAATCACGTCGTCAATAAACGTCCCCTCTGCGCCGGCGGCGGCCTCCAGCTTATCCACGGCCTCCTCCAGCCGCTTCATCGCCGCAAAAACCGGCCCCTCTTCTCCCACGTAGCAGCAGTCCAGCCCCGAGGCTGCGCAGGAGAAAGCCAATGTTTTCTCATGGAGAAAAGCGTGCGTGGAACAGGAAACGGTGTGCTCCTTCTCACAGAACAGACAAGGGACCGTCAGCTTCACGCGGTCCCCTATGATCTCCGTTTTCAGCGCCGACTTCCCACAGGGGCAAGGGATAGCGCTGGGCGCCGCAGCCAGAGAAAAAACCGTCTTTTCCACCACCACGCTCTGGCGGCAGGACGGACAGAGATAGGCGATCGTACGCTTGGGCTCTTCCACCATATTGTGCTTCCTCCCAACTGAGCCTTTACTCCGGCAGCCCACCGGGGTACAACGCAATCCATTGCATTGCAGTCGGGCTCAGGACTTATTCAGTTCTTATTATAGCTCATTTTACCGCTTTTGACCAGCACATCCCCTGCCAAAATCCACTTTCATATTTTGCGGAAAACTGTTCAAACTATGGCCAGCTTGATACAGAAATGAGTGCTGAAGAACATGACGACAAAAAAGCTGGGAAAGCAGACGGTTGCCTTTGCCTCCCCGCCCTCCATCGCCGGCCACGCCAACGTGGTGGGCAAAAAAGAGGGCGAGGGACCTCTGCGCGCCTCCTTTGATCTGATCAACCAGGACGATACCTTCGGCGAGTCCAGTTGGGAGAAGGCGGAGAGCGCCATGCAGAAGCTGGCGCTCCAGAACGCTTTGGATAAGGCCAAGCAGGCGGCCTCCACTCTGGACTTTATTTTTGCCGGGGACCTTCTCAATCAATGTATCGCCTCTTCCTTCGCCATTCGCGGACAAGGCGTGCCGTTTTTCGGGCTTTACGGGGCCTGTTCCACCATGGCAGAGAGCTTGACTCTGGCCTCGATGATGCTGGACGGCGGGTTCGGCGAGTGGGCCGCCGCCATGGCCTCGTCCCATTTCTGCTCCGCCGAACGGCAGTACCGGACCCCGCTGGAATATGGAGGACAGCGCACCCCCACCGCCCAATGGACGGTCACGGGTGCCGGCGCGGTCGTCCTGGCGCGCGAAGGCGATGGCCCCTATATTACCCATGCAACTGTGGGAAAAATCGTCGACAAGGGGATCAAGGACGCCAATAACATGGGGGCCGCCATGGCCCCGGCCGCCTACGACACGCTCTCCACCCACTTTTCCGACACAGGAAGAAAGCCCTCTTACTACGATCTGATCGTGACCGGCGACCTGGGCACGTTGGGCAAAGGGATCGTATTGGACTTTTTCCACAAAGATGGGGTGGACCTACAAAACCTGGATGACTGTGGCGTGCTGATCTATGATGCACAGGGGCAGGACGTACACTGCGGCGGCTCCGGCTGCGGATGCTCAGCGGCCGTGCTCACTGGCTTTCTGCTCAACGGGATGCGGGAGGGGCGCTGGAAAAAGATTCTGTTTTGCGGAACGGGCGCACTGCTCTCCCCCACCTCCACCATGCAGGGAGAAAGTATCCCCGGCATCTGCCACGCAGTTGCCATAAGCACACAGAAGGGAGGGTAACCCATGGACCTGTTTCTGGAATATCTCCGCGCCTTTCTCTGCGGTGGTCTTCTGTGCCTCATCGGGCAAATCCTGATTGACCGGACGACTCTGACCCCGGCAAAAATTTTGGTGATCTACGTGGTCTCCGGCGTTGTGCTCGGAGGTCTCGGCATCTATAAATATATCGTACAATGGGGCGGAGCAGGCGCCACCGTCCCTCTCACCGGCTTTGGCTATCTGCTGGCCAAGGGCGTGGCCCAGGCCGTGGAAGAGGGCGGCCTGCTGGGCGCCTTTACCGGAGGTGTAACCGCTGCCGCAGGCGGTATCTCCGCCGCGATTTTCTTCGGCTATCTGGTGGCTCTTATTTTCAAGCCCAGACCCAAAGGGTGATTGGGACCATCCCTCGCCTCACAAACCGCGCCGGGGCATGATCATGCCCCGGTGCAATACATAACAGTCCCGGTCCGCGCGCTGCACCAGTACAAAAAGAGCGCCCTCCTCTGAGGGCGCTCTCCATATCGCTATTTATCTGCGAAAGCAATCGCTGCAATAGATGGGCCGGTCCCCGCGGGGCTCAAAGGGAACCTTGCAGGGTTTACCGCACTCGGAGCATACCGCGTCAAACATCTGCCGACCGCCGCCAGCACGGGGGCCTCCCTTGCGGGCGTCCCGGCAGGCCTTGCAGCGCTGAGGCTCGTTCGTAAAGCCCTTCTCCGCGTAGAACTCCTGCTCGCCGGCGGTGAAAGTGAACTCCTGCCCGCAATCCTTGCAGACGATAACTTTGTCCTGAAACATGAAATACCTCTTTAAAAACTTAGTCCACCACATAGGTGGCTGATTTACTATACGTCCAGAACGCCGGAATGTCAACAAAAACTTGAGGCGCCCGCCGCAATTTCTCTGTGACTTGTTCTTCCATTTTTACTAGAATTCAGTATTGCGGCAGTAAAATAAAAGTATAACACGTCTCATCTCCATTAGGGGTCAGTCGGGTCAGGTAGAATAAATTTCGCAAAAATAAAAGAAGACATGGTTTGCAGATCTCTGGTAGAATGAAGTCGCGACACACCATTCTGAAAGGAGACGGCAAACCATGTCCGAGAAGATTGTACAGCTAAACGAGGAAGTAATCAAGGGCCAGCTCAAGGAGTTGGTACGAGGCAGCGTAGAGGAAACCCTCAACGAGCTGTTGGAGGCCGAGGCGGAGAAGCTGACCCAGGCGGCCCGGTATGAGCGCAACGAACAGCGCCAGGGCTACCGCAGCGGCCACTACAGCCGCAATCTCACCACCACCTCTGGGGACGTCACCCTCAAGGTGCCAAAACTCAAGGGGATTTCCTTTGAGACCGCTATTATTGAGCGGTACCGCCGGCGGGAGAGCAGCGTGGAAGAAGCGCTCATTGAGATGTATCTGGCCGGCGTATCCGTCCGGCGTGTGGAGGATATTACCGAGGCCCTTTGGGGCAGCAAGGTCTCTGCCTCCACCATCAGCGAGCTGAACAAGAAAGCGTATGTCCACATCGAGGATTGGCGAAACCGTCCTCTGCAAGGTGGGCGGTATCCGTATGTCTATGTGGATGGGATCTATCTGCGCCGCAACTGGGGCGGAGAGTTTGAAA
>ERZ857503.917-NODE-917-length-19648-cov-3.399173_pt1 | contig 19648 bp, 18 predicted proteins | sample MGYA00519766_ERZ857503 | MGnify/ENA primary metagenome ERZ857503 (study PRJEB31778, sample SAMEA3449345) | human gut metagenome | biome: human gut; feature: human-associated habitat; material: faeces | place: United Kingdom | collected 2010/2012 ...
CGGCGCCTCCGGCGGCCAGAGGACGACTACCGTCCTCTGGACTCCACGCGCCGGGAACCGTTCCCGGACCCGACAGGGCGTCGCCGTGGCACGGAGGCCACGTCTCGCCGACGGGAAACGGAGCACGGCACCGATGCCGCGCGCATCCCGAGGATTTTCTTTTGACCGGCCGGCTGACGCCTTGATCATAGCGGCACGCGGAACCCGTCAACGCCCGCGCAGCGAAACCCGTGGTTTCGACGCGTTCTCATGACGGAACCCGCTACCACCGCTAGCGCTTTCGCTTGACCATCCGGTCAAAAGAAAAATATCCTAGAATGGAAGACAACGAAAACAAGGAGGCGGACATGCCGGTCATCAGCATGTTCTTCGGAATCATCATCACCATGAACGCGGACGACCATGTTCCGCCGCACATCCACGCCAGATACCAAGGCCACGAAGCGTCCTTCACCTTCGATGGCAACCTGCTCAAGGGAGACCTCCCGCGCAAGCAGCGCAAACTGGTCGAGGCATGGGTGCTGCTGCATGCCGAAGAGCTGGAAGCCGACTGGGAGCTGGCCTTCAACCTCGAGCACCCATTCAGAATCGACCCGCTACGCTGACAAGGAGGCAACGGACATGACCATCGACTATTCAATCAAAGTGACCCAATGCGAGCCCATGCCCGGCTACAAGCTCAAGGTCACCTGCTCCGACGGCGCGACCGGAATCTTCGACATGTCCCGATACGTCGACCGCGGCATGTTCAAACCGCTCAAGGACCCGCAGACGTTCGACCGCGTGCGACTCGCGTTCGGCGTGCCCTCATGGCCCGGAGACATCGACATCGCCGCGGAACGCGTCCGCTCCGACATGCAAATCATCTAGAAGCCCACGCGCATCCGCCCCGACCGTCATCAAGACGGCCGGGGCCTTTTCATGCCCGTATGCATGACGGACATGACGCGCCACCAACGACCCACCGGCCCCGCGATTTTTTCGCGGGGCCTTCTCGTTTCCCTGCTCCAAGTGTCCAAACCCATCGCCGTTTCCACGACGGACGATTGGCGTAAGACACCGGCCGTCCCCTCAAGGCCATGGGCGAAAGGAGCGAGGAGTGAACGCGATCATCCTTCACGGCATTGCGCAATCATGCCGTGCGAAATCGCTCCCAATCAATGAAATTGATATGGGAGTAGCAAGCGACGCGAACGTATATACGTTCGCTCGATTCGCGGTGCGAATCGGCTTGCCGGGAAGACCCGTACCCCATGGTCGGCAGAGCCTCCAGACCGCTCACGCGGCATCACAGAAAACCCAACTCCACACCTCCAAGAGAGGTGCGGAATGAGCTGGAGAGACAACAGATCCAGAAGCATCTGCAAGAAAATCATGTTCAGCGAGGACGAGTGGGAACAGGTGCGGAAGCTGTATGAGGAGCTGACCAGGTACGCGCCGGAGCACCGTTCGTTCAGCTCCTACGCGCGCAGGATGCTGTCCGAACGGCGCATCCACGTCACCGAGATCAGACCGTTGACGGACCCCGAGCCGATCGCGCGCGAGATCGACCGCATCGGCGTGAACGTCAACCAGATAGCCCACTGGGCCAATGCGAACGAGCACATCACGCCCGCCCAGGTGGAGGAGATCCGCGCGTCGTTCGACCGCATCGAGCGTCTGCTCGGCGACTTGTTCGCCGACAGGCGCGAAGCCTAGCAGGACGTGTGAGCATGGCGGTGGTCAAGCTCGGCAGGCCCGTGAAATCGAATCTCGGCGGCGACAACGGGGCGATGGCGTACATCATCAACCCCGCCAAGACCGACGGCGGAAGACTGGTCAGCTCCAACTACGAGCGGACCAGGACGGACTACGACGCCCTGGCCGATCCCATGCTCGAAGACAACGAGAACTCACCCAAAGGCATCCAGGAAAACAGCCGTCTGGCCTACCACATCAAGCTCAGCTTCAGCCCCGACGACCCCGTGACGCCCGAGCGGGTGCACGAGCTCGGCGTGGAATTCGCGCGCCGGATCACCGGCGGCGAATACAAGTTCGTCGTCGCCACGCACACCGACCGGCACCACCTGCACGACCACATCATGGTGTGCGCCGCCTCCCGGTACGGGAGGCATCTGAAGGCCGAGCTGCCCAAGGACATCATCGACCAGTGGCGCGCGGTCAGCGACGAGATATGCCGCCGCGAGGGGCTGAGCGTCGTGTTCAACCCCGTCGTGGAGGAACAGACGCGCAAGATGCGGGACGGTACGACAGCCGAAGGCGACGACGGAACGTCGCCGGCGCGCGATCCCGAACGCGACGATGAAGCATCCGTGCGGAGCGCGAACGAACCGGAGGCGAAGACGCGGAAGGCCTCGGGCGGGGAGCCGTTGGAGCGTCGGTACGGCATGTCGATGGAGGAGATCTACGCGGCCGCGAAGGGCATGGGCGTCAAGGACCGGCTCCGCATGCTGATCGACCTGACCTCGTCCACGGCGGAGAACCTCGAGGACTGGAAGGACATGCTCGACATACGCGGCGTGGACGTGACGGTCCGCGGCCGGCACCTCACGTACACGCTCAAGGACACCGGCTTCAAGATCCGCGACGAGAAACTCGGCCAGGCATACGACATGACGAACATCATGGCCGGGCTGCAAAGCACGCCCGTCATCCCCATCACGTTCAACCGCAGACTCGTCGCCAAGCAGACCAGGAAGACGATCACCGTGTGGCTGCCCGGCACCCACAGGAAGAAGAAGATCACGTTCGACGCGAAGCGTCTCGTGGACGACGGCGGCTCCACGCTGCGCGCGTTCCTGCCCCGCGACCGCGACCAGATCATCCTCGACCCGTCCAACCGGTACTCCGGCAAGACCCCGACGACCGGACTCTACCAGTGGTTCGGCGAGCCCACAAGCCGGCTCGAACCACTGACCTCGCCCGAACGGCTGCCCCTGCGGTATGGGGTCAGCCCCGCCCAGCAGCGCTACTACCAGGCGCAGGCGCGCCGCCTCGACCGCCTCGCCGGCGAGGCGAAGGCGCTGAACGCGGCGATCCGCTGGACCAGGCTCGCGGGCGGCGACAGCGCCAAGGGACTCAGGCTGCTGCGCGGGAAGGTCCGCGAATCGCACGACGAGCTCCAGGCCGCCGTCATCGCGTTGCACGACGCGATCCAACAGGGAGACCCCGACCTCGTGGCCGAGACACGCGGCGAGATGGAACGCCGCGAGGCCCTGTGCGACCGGTACGAGGGCGAACTGTCCGCCATCGAACGGGAGATCCACGCGACCCGCGACCGCGAGCAAACGGAGACCGAGCAGCGCGAACAGCAGCACAAGCGCGGACGGTCCATCTGAACCGTCCCAGGAAAACACCAACCGACAACAGAAAGGAAACCGCAATGCCAATCGAGGAACAGGCGGAGGAGAAGATCCAGAACGCCGTCCAGACCATCATCACCGGCGGCGCGAAGCTCATGCTCAGAATCCCCAAGGGCGTGGCCATGGCGATGCTCCGCTCCGGCATGAAACTCGCAAAGACCGGCGTACACGCCGCGGGCGCGGCCGTGAAAGACGGGATCGACAGCGGCGAGATGTCCGAGAAACGATTGCAGAGGAAGAAGGACGGTGACCTGCACGAGCTGCAACTCGACGACTCGACCATGCGTGAGGTGCAGCGCAGCCTCAAGCAAGCCGGCATCGACTACCACCTCGAACGCACTGACCGGGGCCAGTTCATCCTGCACTTCGCCGGCAGGGACGAGGACCACGTCCGCCACGCCGTGCAACGCGCTTTCAAGGACATGGGACTGGACGTCGCCGACGAAGACTTCGCCGTCGAACAGACGGAACAGCAGGAACGGACGACGGAACAGACCCGCAACGAACCGGAAACCCCGGCACGGGAGACGCCCGTCGAACCGGCCGCGAAGCCCATACCGCCCCAGCGCATCGCCTGGGACTTCGTGGATCCGGAGGTCATGGAGATGGCCGCGAACAGCCTCGCCGCCCGGCATCCCGAACTCTCGTGGGACAAGCTCATGGGCGACACGACATGGAACGAGCAGACCGGCCGCGATTTCGCGGACCGGATCATCGGCAAGGCCGCGGCCGACCCGAGCCTGCGCGACGAGCTCGACGCCATCCTGCGCGACGACTACGGGCAGGGCGCGCAAACCCAGGAGCAGAACCGTGCGCAGACGCCCGAGCCAAGCCGGGAGACGCCGGCAACAGAGCCGGAAAACCAACCGGAACCCACGCCGGCCGAGGCCCGGGCGCAGGCCGAGCAACAGCAGACACAGGACAGAGCAGACAATCCCATGCCGGCCGGCAAAGAGCAAAAACCGAAGCCGATCCGGTCGAAGAAGGCACTGCTCGAACGGTTCAAGACCCGACTCAACGAGAACCTCGCCGAACAGAAGAACCACATGCCACCCACCCAGAACAGGGACCGCACGCCCCGCAAGGGCCGCTGAAAGGAAACCACAATGAACCAGCAGGAACAGGCGACGAAAAGCGCCGCGATCTTCCAGGACACCATCAACGGAACCAACGCCCCGACACCATGGCCGGTGACCATGTGGGCCTCGTCCGGCGACACGATATGGACGGCCGGCACGGCAAGGACTGCCGGCGAGGACTCGGTGGGCATGATCTACGGTCCTGGCGACACCATCGTTCACCGGAACACAATCGCCGGCGACACCACCCGCGCCACCGAATCCTTCGCCATCCGACCGGCGGACTGGCAAAGCCCGATGGACGCGATGCTCGCGGGCATCGAACAATGGAACCACCGCCATCCCGACCGGTGGGACACCGTGGCCACGCCGGGCCAGTACCGCATGACGGATCCGACGACGGGCCGGCAGCTCCCTATGGGATGGAGCGCCAGCCTCGCCGCGGCCGCGTCCGCAGCGGGCCGACTCGACCCCGACCTGCTCCAGGCCAGCCTCATGCAGAACGCGGTCGAGCACGAGCCGCGCCCCTGCGTGTTCTTCCTGGAGGACAACGGATACGACCTCATGGTCTTCTCCTGGTATCGAAACCAGCAGGGACTGTTCGACGCGATGAGCTTCAAACACCTGCAATACGACGACCTGAGCATGCAGGTCACCACCATCAGCCACAGCGAGGACATGAGCGAGCCCTTCCCCGCCAAGACCATGAGCGACGGCGAACTGCTCACCCAAAGCCGCATCTACCGGGACGAATACCAGCACTGGCGCGAACAGGACGGCGGGCCAGTCACCCACGGCATGACCGGCCGCGTCATGCGCAGCGGACTGCTCAAACCAGGACTGGAACAGAAGCCACTGCTGAACCTGAACGACGGTCGACGCGCCCCGGACTGGGACGAGTTCACCGACCAGGCCGCCATAGCCATCCTCCAGGGCCGACCCATCTCACCAACGCCAGCGCTCCCCCAACAGGAACAACCAGCGCAGGCCACCGACCCCGCCGCCGCGACACAGACACCGGCTCGGACGGCCGCGACGACAAAACAGGTCTGGCCGAACGCGTGGGTGGCGAACAGGCTCGCGCACACCTATATATTGCGCGCGAAGGACGGACGCGACTGGCCGAAGATGATCGTCGGACTCCCCCGCGGCACCGCCATCGACGGACAGGACCTGACCGGCTGGGCCACCGACATGTTCATGAGCGGAAAGAACCAAAAGCAGAAGAACGAGGGACGGGCCGTCAACCTCAGATTCAAACCAGACACCCCGGTCGAACTGTTCACCGGCCGCGGCACGGAACGCCGCACCATGCAGGTCGACCCGCAGACGCTCGTCCAGGCGATCATCGACGCGCAGAAACGCAACCGCGACGCCGAGGAGACGCTCGACACGGCATCGGTGGAGCTCGCCTCGAAAACCGTGGAGGAATCCTGGCCGCAGATCGAACGCATGCAGGGCCGGTTCACGGAATACCAGCGCGCCGGCACGTACAAGCCGGCCGTCGCAATGAAATGGGCGCGCCGACTCGTCGACCGGACCGCCGGAGAGGACGAGGGACGGTGGACCAACCGCCAACGCCGCCAGGCCGCCGGACTGCTCATCCAGGAACTCGCCGGCACACAGGAACCGACGCAGGACAGGGACAAAACGGCGAGCCGGCCAACCGTCGAACAGGACGCGGAGGCGACGGACACGCCACGGAAAACGGAGCCGACCACGTCGACGGAACAGGGACGGGACCACGACGAAGCCGGCTCGCCGGCCCTGGCCGCCGTCACGGAGACGAAAGCCGAATCACCGGAGACGACGCGGCACGACAAACCGGAACGACGGCACACGGACCTGAAGTCAACGCTTGACCGGTTCCGGACCAGGCTCAGGGAGAACCTCGACGGACTCAACACAGCCATGCCCGCACCCGGCCTCGACCAGAACCGCGGGCAGCGGAAAACCCTATAAGAAAGGAGAGAACCATGGTGAGAAAACGCCTATACGCGAAGCGGACGGCCTCGGCCGAATACGAGCAGCTGGACCTGTTCGGCCTTCTCGAGGAGGAGCAGCGGCAGGCCGACAGGACGGCGGAACAGGTGCGCGGATACGAGATAACGGTGGGCCACGTCGCGGTGCAACGACTCCGCGCACGCGGCGCGGACGACGAGACGATAGCCGCCGTGGCGGCCGAATACCGGGAGAACCGGCTCCGTGGACTCGGCCGCATCCAACGCCGCATGACATTGGAGAACGAAATCAACCAGCTGAAGCTCCTGCGCGCCTCATGGGCGCAGCAGAAGGCCGACACCCGCAGGGACATCGGCCAGCAGCTCCAGCCACGCATCGAGGGAATCCGCCAGGCGATCCGCGAGAAGACCGACGACAAGCCGCTCGCCTCCAAGGCCCTGAGCATCCACCAGACCGCGCGCATGAACGGCCGATGGGAGGGCATGACCATCAACGGCCAGCCGGTCGGCGACCGGCAGACCGCATGCAGGCTCCTCCACCAGGCCGCCCACCAGGCGCACGACGGGGACACGATAGCCGAATACGACGGACTGCCCGTCATCGCACGCAGGGCGGCAACCACCGGACGGATCACCCTGGCCGTCAAGGCCGTCCACGAACACGAATCCGGTACCGAGATGCCCGGACCCTACCTGACCGGACCTTCCAGCATCGTCAGCCAGCTCGACCGGATCGTCAGGAACATGGCCACCGACCCCGGCAAGCTCACGGAACGGCTGGCCGACGCCGAAAGGGAACTCGCCGCCGCGCAGGAGACGCTGGCCGAACCATTCGCCCACGAGGACGAATACCGGCAAAAACAGGCCGAACTCGAACGGCTGACGTCCAAACCCGACGAACCCCGCGAGACGGAAAGTAGAGACCAGGAAACCAAGGAAAGGAGCGCAGGAATGCCATTGACAACGGAAAACGCCAGACGACTGCTCGAACAGGACCCCGACATCACCGAAGTCACCCAGGGCGGCAACGCCATGGGCCACTACCTCGAAGCGAGGCTCACGGACGGACGCGCCGTGCAGATCGACTTCCACGACAACCCCGCATGGAAGGACACGGACCGTCTGGCCGGCCGGATCGAGGTGTCCTACGCCAACCGCCCACAGGCGGAATGGCAATACGATGACAACGACATGGCCGACCGCGAACACACCGTCATCGACCCGGCCGACCCAGTCGCCGGGAAAACACTCGCCAAGGCGGTGGAGGGATGGGAACGCGCGGGTGGCCTCCACGCGGCCCGCGCATCCGAGAAGACGAGCCACCTGGCCGCCACGCGGCCGCCGGAGGAATACGCCTACCGGTGGCGGAAGCCCGGAGACCCCGACAGGCACATCGCATACCTGAGCACCGCCTTCGACCGCGACCAGGCGATGAGGGCGAGGGAGAACGCCGGATACCTCGTGACGAAGGTCGAGGAGGATCCGGCCATACTCTACGAGCGGCACCGCAAGGCGTCCTGCCTGCATGCGAGCCACATCCTGGAACGGTACGACTCCCCCGACCCGACCGCGGTCGGGATCCTCCACGGCATCGTAAGCGAGGTCAACGCTCACGACCCCGAGAACGACATCGCCGCCTACCTCACCTACCCGTCCGACAAGGCGGTCCAGCTCGCCGGCGACGGTCTCACCGAAGCGGACATCGCGGAGAAACGCGAGATGGGCGGATGGGATCCGCGGAAGGACCCGCTCATGCGCATCAACGAGCAGGGCGACTGGACGGGCGTCACCCAGCAGCAGGCCGACCAGCTCGTCTGGGACAACCGCGACGAGATCCTCGCCCGCGCCTCATACGACGGCGAACTGTCCACGTGGACGCTCCACCAGCTCGACCAGCTGAAGGAGCCCCAGCCGGCCCAGAGCCTGGACCGCGACCGGCCGGAACCGGATCGCGAAGCGCCCGCACAGACGGAATCCACGACGAAGCGTCGCGGGCCAAGACTGTAGATCCTCTCCAGCCACGGGGCGGTGCGGAAGCGCGCCGCCCCGCATTCATTCCGCACGAAGGAACAGAAGACACACATGACAACAGAAGCAAACGACCGGCCGGAACCCGTCATCTGGTTCGAGGGCACTCTCATCAGGGATCCGCAGCCGCACGGAGGACAGGACGACTGGCTGCTCGAGACACTGGCCGACGCCGACGGGCCGAAGATCACCATCCATGCCAGCGGCGAGGATCACTCGGCGAACATCCGCGACAACGCGCACAAGGGATCTCGCCTCATGGTCAAAGGCACCGCCGGAGACGAGGGCTCCGGCATCGATATCGAGGCCACAAGCCTCGCATTCGACCCCAGCCACGACGAGCCGGACGGGGAGCAATGACACGGACCACCGTCAGCGGCATCAGACCGGACAAGACCGGCACCAGCGAATGGATCGACATCAACAGTCACGTCGGCCGGCTCATGTCCACGATCATGGCCGGCGGCCGACCATTCAGCATCGACGCCGACCCGGCCGGCATGACCATCGTCACGCCCCTCCCACCCCCGGCAGCCGGCCCGGACGAAGGGCGGATCACCAGCAGGAAGACGCTGTACGAGCGGTTCAAGACCCGACTCAACGAGAACCTCGACGAAAGAAAACAATAGAAAGGAACAACCATGGAACGAATAAGAGGAATCGCCATCAAGACACTGACCATCCTCGCGGGATTCTGGCTCGCCGACCTCGCGGCCGCACGCATCCAGGCCGGCATCGCCGCCGGCGAAGACATGGAACGGATCATGGACGGCATGACGACCATGCTCCAGCACCCGAACGCCCTGGGATTCGACCGGACCAGTCTCCTGTGCGGTCTTGTCGGCGCGTGTGCAGTCGGCCTGTTCCACCTCTACCGGTGGAGCATAAGCCAACGCAACTGGCGCGAAGGCGAGGAGTACGGATCAGCACGCTGGTCCACCAGCCGGGAGATGGCCCCATACACCGACGGCGATACCAGGCAGAACCTCCAGATGACGGCCACCGAGGGCCTGAGCCTCGACGCCCAGGCCACGAGACGCAACCTCAACACCACCGTGATCGGCGGATCCGGTTCGGGCAAGACCGCCACGCACGTCATCCCCAACATCCTCAAGGGCAGCATGAACTACGCCTGCACCGACCCGAAGGGCGAGCTCTACGCGAAGACCGGCGGAGACTTGGAGAAAATGGGCTACACGGTCAAACAGCTCGACCTGGTGGACCTGACCAGCGAGACGAAATTCAACCCCATGCGCTACATCGACCCCGACAAGCCCGACGTGGCGATCATGCGCCTGGTCACCAACATCATGGACAACACCAACGGCTCCACACCCAAGGAGCACCAGACCGACGACTTCTGGACCAAATCCGAACGCAGCCTGCTGACCGCGCTCACCGCGTTCGTCTACTACCTGCCCGACGACATCCTCAAGGACTGCCTGCGCATCGACGCCGGCCAGACCCTCAACGCCGTGGCCGACATGCGCGACCTGCTCGAAGCCAGCGAACAGGACGAGACCAAGGAAAGCCAGGTCGACGCCGTCGCCCGGACCGCCACGGAGATCTACGAGGAGACCCGCGCCGAATGGGAACGCGAGGACGCGGATCACGACGACCCGGACCTGCGCGAGGCATGGCGTCTCGCCCAGGGCCTGAAGTTCGCGGCCCGCCAGTACCGGCCCTTCACCCAGGGCGCGGGAGAGACCAAGAAGGGCATCATCATCAGCCTCGGCGTGCGCCTCGCCCCATTGACAGTCGGCCCGGTCCGCGAGATCCTCTCCGATGACAACCTCGGCATCGACCGGATCGGCGGATACCAGGACGAGCACAAGGGCGGATACAGGCATCCCAACGGGAAGACGGCCATCTTCCTCGCCCTGCCCGACGAGGACCCGACCTTCAACTTTTTGGCCGCGATCTGCTACCAATGCCTGTTCGACAGCATCATCCGCCGCTGCCGTACCTACCCCGGCGAATGCCTCGCCACGCCATTGCACTGCTTCCTCGACGAGTTCGCCAACGTGGGACGCATCCCCAACTTCGACAGGCTCATCGCCACGATCCGCTCACGCAAGGTCAGCGTTAGCATCATCCTCCAGACCATCGCCCAGCTCAAGACGATGTACAAGGACTCGTGGGAGACCATCGTGGGCAACTGTGATTCGGTGCTGTTCCTCGGTGGCAACGAGCAGTCCACCACCGAATGGCTCAGCAAGCTGCTCGGCAAGGAGACCATCGACATCCGCACCACCAGCGACTCCAAGGGCGTGTCCGGCAGCCACACCACCAACTACCAGCGCACCGGCCGCGAACTCCTCACGCCAGACGAGCTCGCGCAATTGGACAACGACAAATGCATCTACAACCTGCGAGGACTGCACCCGTTCCTCAGCCGCAAGGCATGGCCCGGAACCACCATCGCCAGACCGAAATCCACGCTCAAGCACTCCAAAGAATGGAAGGCAGCGGCATGAAGCCCGACAGCTACACCTTCAACGTGGACAACTGGAAGTTCATCGTCTCCACGAATTCGGATCGCATGGACCGAACGTCCTTCGTCTCCATCGCCCCGGGAATCGCCGTCAGAGCCGATTACTGCATCCGCGCAACGGAGGATCGCATCGGGAAATACGATATCCGCCTGCACATGGGATACAGCGAGGAAGAGCGGCGCATCGTGCTGCGGAACTGCGAGATAGGCACCACACGCGAACTTAAGATCAGAGACATCGCACGGCTGCCCATCGAGCAGATCATCCGCGCCTACCATCCCCCACTGTGGTCCTACGAGATCACGGAAACCGGAACTGACATCTTCGGCCCACTGCCGGATTGGGAACATGACGTGCTGAGCCACGTTGATTTCCCTGCGCTCCGCAGGCAGGGCCCCACGCCCGATACTTTGAAATGGGCTTCACGAGTCTATTCGGTCGCTCAGCTCAACAAAGGTCCCGCAACAAAACGTTTGACGGAAGTCTTCGGTATCCCTCTGCGGACGGCCTCGCATTGGCTGACGCTCATGAAAGAGCGCGTTCCAGAATCGGTTTCCGCGAAGCTCCCGTCACCCATCACCGTTCACGAATCAGAGCCCCGGATCGCTGCCGGGCAAGCCGGTGCCCCCGTCTGATGGCGTGGGCACGGACCATCCCGGCGAGGCTCCGCCCGTATTGGTGGAGGACGACGAGCCTCCCGAAGACGGGCGTCGTCCGGTTCCGGGACCGGATCCGGAACTTCCTTGGGATTGCGATTGGCTTCCTCCCGAATATGAGGGCGTTTGCCGCTGTGGAGCCGATTGGGATTGCGATGCCTGGGCCTGCTGCTGTGCGGCGGCGGCAGCCGCGGCTGCTTCCTGTTCTGCCTTGGCCTTCGCCTCCGCGTCGGCCTTTTCCTTCGCCGTTTTCGATTCGTTGACCTCTTTCACGGCTTTCGCGATCGCGTCCGCGTCACGGGTCTTGACCGCCTTCAGCAGGGTCTCCCGGGTCTTGTCGTCCGCCACCCTGCCGTCGGTCTCCTTGTACAGCGCGTTCGCGTCGTCCACGGTCTTGTCGAGCTTGCTGTCGGTGACGGCCTTGGTTGCGGCCTTGAGGTCGGTGAGACGGTTCTTGAGCTCTTTGGTCGTTCTGTGCAGCGACGCCGTGGCCCTGTCCAGGTCGGATGTGGCGGCGTCGGACGCGCAGGAACCGCTGATGGTGGTCGTCTTTGCACCCAGGAGCCGGTTCAACGCATCAAGCGTCTTGGGATCCGCGACCTGGCCGCGACTGGTGTCCTTCAATAGTTTGGAGGCTTTGGCCGTGGTCCTGTCCAGGTCGGACTGGATGGTCCTGCGTGTCGCTTCGGCCGAGTCGCATGCGCTGATTGCGGTCTCATGCGCCTCTTGCCGCATGGCGGCGGTGTGGCGGTTTTTGATTTGCAGTCCCATCCAGGACACGGCTATGAGGCTCGCGGCCATGACGATCGCGACGAGCGCTTTCCCGACCGGGAAGACGCGGCGCACCTTCAGATCGTCGAGGTCGGCCGAGTAGGTGACGGCCGCCGACAGCCCTCCTGGTCTCTCGGTTTTCCCGGTTTCCGTCGGTTCCGGTTCCGATATGGGCGGGAGGCTCATTGTGGTTGGCTCCGGGTCGGCGACCTGTTCGAGTGCTGCGAAATCGCCGTCGGCGTCCTTCAGGGCCTTCTCCGCGGAATCGTCGGGAGGAGACTGCTCCGCCGGCGCAGACACGGGTTCCTGCCCCGGCTCGTCTTCCGGCGGCAGCGGCGCGGACGGTATGGCGACGCGACGGCGGCAGCGCATGGACGCGGGCGGCAGCGGCGCGGCGCCGGCCGTGTCAAAGCCTTGCTCCTGCGCGGTATGCCACCAGTCGGCGAGCTCCGGCCACGCGTGTGGGTGTTCGGCGATCAGGCGCATCCATGGACGCCAGCCGGGCTCGTTGGCCATGGCGTACAGCTGGTCGTCCGTAAGCTTGGGGCTGAGAATCGGCTCACCCGTCTTCCTGTCGATCCTGGTCATTCCTCTCCGCCCTCGTCTTTGATGAGGACTGGCTGATCCTGTTCGTTTGCCTTCATCACTTTTGTTCCTCTGGTTTGCCTTCATGCACCCGGTATCCGCCTTCCAATGGGCCCTTGACCGCCGCGCATCGCCAGCCGTCGTCAGTGAGCGTGTAGTCAAGCACCCAGGATGCCTCCAGCCCGGTGGATACGGCGCATGTCGCCCCCCGCCGCCCCGTGGACACGGGGAAGCCGGTGAACTCGGTCTCGGGCAATGGCTGCGGGGCTATGGATGATGCCGGTATGTCGAGGCCGGCGGCATCCGGCGTGAAGTATTCGCCTTCGAGTTGGCCTCGTTCGTCGCCCATGTAGACGCCGAGCGCTTTCGGCGCGAGGTCGGCGCACGGATCATCCTCCGTCGGCGTCGCCGGCTCGGTCTCTTCGTCTCCAGCCGTTTTTTGTCCGGGTTCGGTTTTCGTTCGCGGCCGGGCGACGGTGCTTTGCGTGGCCTCCGCGGTTCCGTTGCCGGCGCATATCACCGCGACGTTTCCTCCCAGGATGAGGAGCGCGACCGCAAATCCCGTCGCGGCGATGATCCTGTTCCTCTTTGGTTCCATGCTTGGTTTTCCTTTCAATGGATGTAGCGGACGCCATTTCCGGCTGCGGCCAGTTGGGAGGCGCTGATTTCGCGTGTGGATACGACGCCGAGGCCAAGCGCGTTGGACTCGCTGATCAGGATCGACCCGTCCCCGCGGACCTCCTCGACCATGGCGACATGCCCGTAGTCGGCGGACGCGCCCAATACTCCCGGTTGGAACACGATGACGCTGCCGGCGGATGGGGAGCCGTCCACCGTGTAGCCGGCCGATGCCGCGGAACCTGCCCATGTGGCGGCGTTGCCCCACCCTGGTATCGGTTTTCCTATGTCGGCTCTTCTGGTCGCGGCCCACCAGGTGCACTGCCCCCATGGGTATCTCGTGTCCGGCGTGATGCCGGCCGTGGACACGATGCCGCCGGAGACCGTCAGTTTCGGTTCGAGGGAGCCGACCGTGCCACCCTCGGCGGTCCCCGTTGCGGTGTATTTGGTCGCTGCGAGTTCCTTGATCCGCCGCACATAGTTGATGGTTTCCTCGAAGGGCGGCACCATGCCGTATCTGAGCACGCTGCCGAGGCCGGCGTTGTAGGCGGCGAGGGTCAGCTGGAGCGTGTCGCCGGTCAGTTTCCCGGACTTCTTGGCCGTCTCGACCTGCGAGGCGAGATTGCACATGTAGTTGCCCTGGCTCCAGATCGCGTCGTGCGGGTTCCAGATGTCGGCCTTGCCGTCGCCGTCGCCGTCCTTGCCCGCGGACGCCCATGTGGACGGCATGAACTGTGCGATGCCCTGTGCTCCGGCGGAGCTGCCGGCCTTCGGATTCCAATTGGACTCCTGGTCGATCTGGGCGGCGATGATGCTCGGCGTGACGACCTGGCAGATGGATCCGGCGCGGATCACGTCGGCCTCGTATTCCGCGGGCACGCCCGAGACCGTGGATTCGCTGGCGCTGGATCCCAGGAACGCGCCCATGACGGCCAGGAGCACGCCGAGCACCGCGAGCATGGCCGCGATGACGGGCAGGATGGGAAGGCTGATGGAGGCGGCTCCCGCGATGACGCGGGACGTGGCCATGCGCACGAAGTTCGCGGCGGCGCGGGCGGCACGCACGGCGGCCTGTCCGGTGGCTTGAACGTCGCGCGCCGCCTTGACGGGCGCGCGGCGGTGCCGCCAGATGAATTTGGCCGACGAGTTGACGCCTTTCACGCCCGCGCGTGCCGCTTTGAAGGACAGGTCGCGTGTGGCGCTTCCCAGCTTCGATGCGAAGTCGTCGTCGGCAGCGGTGAGCCTCGCGCCGGCTTCGTCCATCCAGCCCATGCCGGTGGATCCCATCCGTTTGACGCTACGGCCGGCTTTCCCAATGCCTGTGCCTATGTGCTTGCCGATCCGCTTGCTCGCTTTGCCTTTCGCGGCGAACTTGCCGATCTTCTCGCTGGGCTTCGCCTCGGATAGCGCCTTGGGTTTGCCGGCCGTCTTGCGCATTCCCCTGCCCGACCGCAGGGCGCGTTTGCCGCGGTTCATGATGCGCCGCGCCTTGCCGGCCGTCCAGCCCACGCCGTGCATGGTGGAGGACATGCCGTACATGCCGGCGCGTCCCGCCATCTCGGCGGCGGTGTGGCCCATGGAATCGGCGATGTCGGCCCGGTCCGAGCCGAACTGCGCGGCGCTGGACACCACGCCGGTGGCCGCGCGTCCGATGCGGGCGCGTGTGCCTCCGGCGTGGTGGGCTTGGGTTCCGCTCATGCGTTTACTTTCCTTCCTGGAAGGTCGTGGAGTACAGCTGGTAGAGGTCGCCGCCCGCGGGGATGCGCCCGTCGAACGGCACGTAGGCGCTGCCGATCTTCATCAATCCCTGGCCGGGCAGCACGCCGGTGAAGTACTGGCGCTGCTCCTCGCTCAGGGTCAGCAGCTCGCACAACGCGTCCGCATCGGTGCTGTTCTGGCTCAGGAGCATGAGGAAATCGCTGTTGGACAGCATCTCTCGCGCGTCCTGGAGGTCGAGGATCTCCTCGACGTTCTGCGTGATGCCGGTCACGCCGAGCCCGTATTTGCGGGCGCGCTTGTAGATGTCCTTGAACTGGGCGGCGGCGTACTGGTTGGAGAAGAAGCGGTGGAACTCGTCGACGTACAGCCAGGTGCGCCGCCCGTTGGCCTTGTTGCGGATGACGCGGTTCCAAACCTGGTCGATGACGACCATCATGCCGAACGTCCTGAGCTCGCCGGACAGGCCGGATACGTCGAACACGGTGAACCGGTTGGACAGGTCCACGTTGGTCTGCCCGTTGAAGCCGCTCATGGAGCCGGTGATGTACGGGTTGAGCGCGTCGGCAAGGTACCGGCTCACCTGGTCGCCGCCCGCCTGCAATTCGTCGTGCAGGTCCTGCAATGTGGGCTGGACCACTCCCCCGCCCTGGTTGCGGTAACGCGTGTACAGGTTGCTGACGCACTGGTCGACGAGTCCCTTCTGGAGCGGGTCGAGGCCGTCGATGCCGCCGATGAGCGCGCCGATCATGGAGACCACGTTGTTGGTCTTGTCCTTGACGGGGTCGGAGGCCGAATCGTCCTCCAGGACGATGTCCATCGGGTTGACGCGCGTGCCGGTGCCGGCGCTGATCTGGATGATCTGTCCGCCGAACGCGGCCGCGAGGGCGAGGTATTCGCGTTCCGGGTCGATGACGATCACCTCGTCGTCACGGTTGAGGAACATGCCGGCGATCTCCTGTTTGACGGTGAAGGATTTGCCGCCGCCGGACGTGCCGAGCACGAATCCGTTGGAGTTCATGTGGCTGCGCCGGTCCGCGAGGATCGGGTTGCCGCTCCGGGCGTTCGACCCGTAGAACAGGCCGTGCGGCTCGAACACCTCCTGCGTGGTGAACGGGATGAGGATGGCCGCGCTGTTCGTGGTCAGGGTCCGCTTCATGGGCAGAGGGTTGTTGCCCAGCGGCAGTTCGGCCGTCAGTCCCTCCATCTGCATGAACTTGAGGCTCTCGGCTGTGCAGGACTGCGCGTTGACCTTGGCCTTCACGTTCCTGCACGCGACCTCCAGCTCCTCCTGGCTTGCCGCGGACACGCCGATCACGATGATCGAGTCCACGAGCCTCTGGTTGGTGGAGCGCAGCTCGTCGCGCAGCTGGCCAAGCTGTTCCTGCTGGTCGGCGAGGTCGTCGGGAAGGTCGTCGGGGTCGAGGCCCTGCTTGCGGTTCTTGCGCCGCTGGTCCATGATCTGCATCTTGACCTCGGCGTTCTTGCGGCGCACGAGCGTCATGCTTTCGCCGCGGTCCATGGGCGCCAGGTGGATGCTCACGTCGACGCGGGCGCGCAGGCCGGTCAGGTCGTTGACCAGCTGGTCGGACAGTTCCGGCGGCAGACTGGACACCCACATGGTGCGGTGCAGGTATTTCGAGTCCAGGGATTCGATGTCGAGCATGGTCGGGTTGCGCGCGTCGATGCTCCACGGGCACACGAGGTCCTTGGTGTCGGGCTTGCCGGGCTGATGCTCGAACCGGCGTTCGTCGAACCGGAACTCCTCGCCGGGCCGGAGCACCTCGGCCATGAGGCGCAGCCGGTGCTCGCGGTCGAGTCGGGTGGCCTTGCATGCGTCGATGGAGCGCATCTGGCTGACGAGGTTGTTGCACAGGGCGTTCAGGGTCGCGACGGCGGCCTGCTCGTCGCTTTCGCGGACGGTGACGGTCAGGGTCTTGACGGTGCTGGTGTTGCGGCTGACGGATTCGAGTTTGCCTTGGGCGAGGCGGTTGTAGTCGAGCCGGTAGTGGTCGAGGCTGTCGCCGGTCTCATCCATCATCACGTCGGCGAGGATCTCGCGTACGCCGCGTGAGCGCGTGTAGGAGGCGATCTGCACGCTTTGCCCGGCCTCGAAGCTGTTGATGAGCTTGGCCCACCGGTCGATGATCTCCATCTGATGAGATTCCGGGCTCAGCTGGTAGTTGATGTCCTGGAAGAGGATGGTGGCGCTCCACCGTCCGTCGCCCAGGCTGGCGATCCCGTTGCGCAGCATCGCGTCGTAGCCGATGAGCTGCTTGACGCCCTTCGGCAGACGCGTCGCCTTCTTTCTCCGCGCCTTCGCCCTGGCTTCGGCACCGCCTTCGGCCGGCGCGACCACCGGGGTCTTCTTCTTTCCGAACATTCCTCACCTTTCCTTGATCGTTGGTTTCGCGCCGGTGCGGTATGGTCTGCCCGGACCGTCGAGCAGGTAGACCTCGCGCTGCGTGTAGTGACGCAGGATGTATTTCAGGTATTTCTCGGGCATGAGGCCCTTTGGCCTCACCCATCCCCATACGGCCACGGGCAGGCCGGGCGGGAAGATCAGGTACATGGCGAGGTTGGGGTCCATGCCCAGCCCGAGCCACAGTCCGACGTATCCTCCCCCGCACACGATGGCGAGGATGACGGCGGCGAGGCACTGCCTCCAGCTCATTCCCATGAACACCTTCGATTCGATGGTGGTCAGTTCCCTGTAGACGGGCATCTGCAACGCCATGATTGCTTCCTTTCGTGGATTGCGTTGTGTTTCATTCGCCGCCGAAGAGCTTCTTGGCGACGGAGTTGGCCGCCATGACGATGCCGATGAGCATGACGCTCGCCAGGAGCAGGCCGGTGAAGTTGTCCATCACCCAGCCGGAGAGGCTGTCGCCGTCCTGGAACTCGCTCGGGTTGAGCGTGCCGCCCACGAGCGTGCGGTACATGAGGATCGCCAGATACAGGGTCGCGCATTGGAACACCAGCGACGCGTACTGTTTGAAGTAGTTGATGCCCCACTGGCGGGTCTCCTCCTGGGCGATGAACGCGATCGGCAGCGGGTTGAACGCGGTGAGCATGTATATCTGCACGAAACGCAGGAGGATGACGACGGTGACGACGATGGTCGCGCCCTTGGAGACGAGGAACGGGATGAGCAGCAGGATCAGGCACGGTATCTGGCCCATCCAGCCGGCGGAGTCGATGGCGTCGCGCATGCTGTCGCCAAGGCCGAGGCCCGACGATGCGCCGGTGGTGGGCGCCGCCGAATGGATGCCGCCTAGCACGCTGTCGCCGATCTCGTCGATGGCCTGGAGCATGAGCTCGCTGTGCTGGGCCGCGGTGAACACGAGCGTGAGCTTGAACATCGCCATGGCGACGAGCTTGACGCCCAGCTCGCGGTCGCCGTCCGCCCGGGTGCTGACCCTGGCGAGTTCCAGGACGCACATGATCGCCAGTATCGTGCTGGCTATGGGTTTGACCGCCGAGCGGGCGACGGTCAGGCTCAGCTGGTACATGCCCGCGTTGTATTCGGCGGGGGTCTTCAGCAGGTCGGCCACAAGGTCGTCGCCGACGCCGGACCCTATCGAGTTGAGGATGCCGACGATGAAATCGACCATGCGCGGCCCCCGTCTACAGGGCGATGTTGGAGAACAGGGCCGCGGCCGCGATGATCAGGCCGCCGCCGACGACCTGCCAGACGCCCGACTGGGTGGCGGGGCCGTTCTGGTCCTTCAGTCCTCCGGCCAGGGTGATGACGCCCCACACGGCCCACAGGCCGCCGCCGATGATGGCGAACTGGCTGAAGAGCTGCAACGCGCTGGTGACGACGCTGCCGCTGTCTGCCGCGATGGTGATTCCGTACATGATGTTTTCCTTTCGATGTTTTGGATGACATGACCACGGTATGGCCGTCGAGAAGGCTCCGGTTTGGACGCTCCCGACGAACCCGAAGAGGCTCGGACGATGGTATGGAAAAGGGCCCGCCGACCGTTCGCCGGTGGGGCCGGGTCCCGCCGCCGCGCGCCGGGTTTCGAGTGCCATGGTTCCCGTCCGGCGTTCCGCGGGCCGCGGAACATGGAAACGGACGGCATCATGCGAAAGGAAGACGGACCGATCCGCCACAAGGAGATTTTCAAGGAGTCGGACGGTCCGGTGCGCAAGGGAAAGGGGTGGCCGACCGGACCCGACCTCATTGGATCCGGCCTGCCACCCCGTTCTGGTTTCCATGGTGCGCGGGAAGGGGTTCCCGCGGCGTGCCCCCGCCGGGAGTCGAACCCGGCGCCGTCACAAAGGAGAAAACAAAGACGGTAACGGTGGGGGCTTGGGCGCGTCCGGGAAGGGAAAGGATCTGGGCGCGCCCGTGGGCCCGTGCGGCGGATC
>ERZ857503.929-NODE-929-length-19519-cov-3.148993_pt1 | contig 19519 bp, 9 predicted proteins | sample MGYA00519766_ERZ857503 | MGnify/ENA primary metagenome ERZ857503 (study PRJEB31778, sample SAMEA3449345) | human gut metagenome | biome: human gut; feature: human-associated habitat; material: faeces | place: United Kingdom | collected 2010/2012 ...
GACCGTAGCCTGCCGGGTCGTGACCTCGGGGGTCGAGAGGTAGACGCCCGGCGACGCGAAGTCGGTCGGCGCCACATGTACCTTGTCGGTCATCAGCAGGCTCACGTCGCGGTAGATGCCGCCGAAGAAGGTGAAGTCGGCCGACAGGGGCGGGATGTCGGGGTTGTGGGCGTTGTCCACTTCGACGGCGAAGAGGTTCTCGCCGCCCGGGACGATGTATTTCGTGATGTCGAACACAAAGCGCGTGTAGCCGCCCGTGTGCTTCCCGGCGTAATGGCCGTTGACATAGAGCCGCACCACTTGGTTGGCCCCCTCGAAGCAGAGGTAGACCTGCTTGTCGGCGGCGTCGGCCGGGAGGACGATCCGTTTGCGGTACCACGCCGGGCCGCGGTAGAATCCCGGAACGTCGTCGGCGGCGTCCCCGGCGTTCCATGTGTGGGGGATGTTCACTGTTTCCCACGCCGAGTCGTCGGCCGCGGGCAGGAAGGCGTTGTAAGGCGAGCCTTTGGTAAAGCGCCAAGCGTCGTTGACCGTGTATTTGACCCGGGCCGCGGACGAAGCGGCGGTCAGAAGCAGCGTCAGACAGAGAATGATTCGGATGTGTTTCATCGGTTTTCGGTTGATTGGAATTTGCAGTCGAGGGGTTCGCCCGCGTAGCGGACGGTCTGTTCCGCGGGGGCGGCCCCGGGGCGGAAGACCCGGATGCGGAGCGTCTGCTCCTGCGCCATGCCGGGGTAGGAGCCCTCGCGCGCGGAGATGCGCAGCACGGCATCCGCCTCCGACCAGCCGAGGGTGCAGCGGGCGTATTGGCCCTGCTCGTAGCCGTAACCCTCCCCGGCGTCGTCGTAGAGGACGAAACGGGCGTCGGCCCCGGTGTAGACGCGGATTTCGAGTTCGGCATCGGGACCGGCCATCACCGACTCCTTCACCGCGCCCAGCGGCACGATCGAACCGCCCCGGGCATAGACCGGGAGTTCGGTGAGGCCGCACGTTTTGACCGCGCGTTCTCCGCTGCGGAAAGCCTCGCCCGTGAAGAAGTCGTACCACCATGCGCCGTCGTGGCGCGGCAGGAGCGTTGCGACGGGCTGGGTTCGGGCTCCGGCGGGCATCGGCTCGAAGACGGGACGCACCAACAGCGAGGGACCGAACAGATAGGCTTCGTCGTAAGCCGCGATGTCGCGGTCTCCGGGGAAAGCCATGCCCGCGGCCGTGATGAACGAACTGCCGTTGGCGGCGACGTCGTAGGCCGTGGAGTAGACATAGGGCGTCAGGCGGTAGCGCAGGTCGATGTATTTTGTCTGGTTGCGGTACCAGACGCTCCCCTCGTCGCCGAACTGCCACACCTCGCGCGGGACGTTGGTTCCGTGGGCGCGGAAGATCGGCAGGAAGGCCCCGAACTGGAACCAGCGGGCGTATAACTCCTTATAGGCCGGGTCGGCCAGTCCGCGGGGGTAGATGCCGCCGTTGTCGGTGACGTAGAATCCGCCCGTGTCGAACGTCCAGTAGGGGAATCCCGACGCCGCGAGGTTGACGCCCGCGGCCAACTGGCGTTTCATCGTCTCCCACGAGGCGATGATGTCGCCCGACCAGACGGCCGTTCCGTAGCGCTGCTGCCCGGCGAATGCCGAGCGGGTGAAGAGCAGCGGCCGGCGCTCCGGGGCCGCCGCGCGCAGGCGGCCGTAAAGGTCGCCCATCCAGACCAGCGAATAGGTGTTCAGATAGCGGTGGAAAGCCCCCATACGGGTCTTTCCGGCCGACTTGGTGCGGGCCTCCTGCTTGCGCTGGGTGAATCCCTCGCGGAACGAGGGCTCGGTGGCGTCCATCCACCAGCCGTCGACGCCGGTGTCGAACAGCCCCGTGCGGAAGTGGCTCCAGACGATGTCGCGCGCCGCCGGGTTATAGGCGTCGAAGACCTTGTATCCGGCCCACGTCCGCTCGTCGAACAGTGCTCCGGCGGCTTCCAGATCGCGGTATACGGCCGTCTCGGGGCCGAATCCCGGCCACACCGAGACCAGCAGCCGCACGCCGAACTCTTCGTGCAGGCGGTCGATGGCGGCTTTGGGGTTCGGAAAACGCACCGAATCCCACACGAGGGCATTCCAATGGGGTTTCTCGCCCCAGTACTCCCAGTCCTGCACGATGACGTCGATCGGGATGTGGCGGCGGCGGTATTCGCTGACCACGCCGGTCAGTTCGTCGAAGGTCTTGTAGCGTTCCCTCGACTGCCAGAATCCGAAAGCCCATTTCGGGAGCATCGACGCGGCGCCGGTCAGCGCACGGTAGCCGCGCACGCATCCGGCGGGATCGCCTCCGTAGACGAACCAGTAATCGACGGCGTCGCCCACCTCCGACGTGAATTCGAAGGCGTCGCCCCCGTCGCGGAACTCCGAGGCCGAATAGTTGTCCCACAGCAGTCCGAAGCCGCGCGTGGAGACCAGATAGGGGTTGACGATATCCTTGTTGGCCTGCAGCAGCAGGACCGTGTCGCGTTTGTAGTTCAGGGCGCCCGTCTGGTACTGGCCCAGCCCGTACAGCGCCTCGTCGTCGGTGCCCGCGAAACGCTGGGTCACGGCGTAGCACGCCTCGCCGCCCACGGTGTCGGGGCGGAGGCTGCGGGCGGTCTCCTCAAGTAGGAGCGTGCCCGTGCGGGCGTCCCGGAACGAGAAAAGGCCGCGCGTGCGGTCGAACTCCACCCGAAGCTGCGGCGTGCGGAACGCATAGCCGTGCTCAATGGCCTCGCGGCGCACCTCGACGGGAGCCGCAGGCAGCGAATCCACCACCAGCCGCCGCGTCACGAGGGGCGACCCGGCGGGGCGGGCGAGGATGCGCACGGTGTTTTCCGAGCGGAACTCGACGCGGTAGGCCATGCCGGCCTCGTCGAACGTAAAGGCGCTGCCGTCGCGTTCGGGACCGCCGCAGGCCGCGCAGACGGCGGCCGACAGCAGGGTAATGAGCAGGCGCATCATCGGCTGAGGGTGTAATGGAAGCTCATGTCGCGCAGCTTCAGTTTGCCTTTGAACAGCAGTGTAAAGCCCGGAGTCGTGGCGTAGAGCACGTTTTCGGGCGCCAGTTCGACGCGCACCCGTTTCCATGTGCCCGAACCGTCGGTCTTGAACTTGGCGACGGTGGCGAAGAGGTCCTTGGGCTGACGCTCGGTGCGCGAGTAGATGAAGACGAAATCGCCCGTCGGGGCGTCGTCGAAGTATTCGAACTCGACATACCCCGTGTGGGTGCGCGCCGCGATCAGCGAACGGGTCGCCGTCTCGGGCAGGTAAACCTTCAGCTCGGGCGAGGCGTAGCGGACGCCGTGTACGGCGTCGCTGCTGAATCGCAGTTCCGATTCCGGAATGTCGAGCGTGCTGTTTTTGAGTGTCTTTTCGAGTGTCTCCACGGCGGTTTCCGCCGCGGATATCCGTTCGGCGGCTTCCGAATAGGCCCCCTTGGCGACAGCTTCGGCGGCCGCGTCGATCAGGGCGTCGGCTCCGGCCGTCTTGCGGCGTGCCGCGGCGAGGTGTTCGCTCCGCTTGCGCAGGTCGAAAATCCGCGCCGGCAATGCGATGCCCGAGGCATCCTCGGCCATCTCTTTGAACTGCGCCGCGTAATGCAGCGTCGTGCGCAGCTCGCGGTCGCCGTTCTCCACCGTGGGCTCGATCTCGTGCCCCTCGGTGTAGTCGCTCCACGAGGCGATGAACACCATGTCGAGGCTGTCGCGCGAAGCCATGCTGAACTCCCACATCCGCTTGTAGGTCCGGCCTTCATCCCGCGGAATGTAGTAAAAATGCTGTCCGCCCCAGCCTGCGCAGCCGCGGTTGTCCATGCCGGGCATGACGAATCCCGACTTGACGGTGTAGGCCGGGTCGGGGCTCATCCACACCGAGTCGCGGAACGGCTTCATGAACTCGACGAGGTCGTCCGGTTCGGCGTAATTGTCCCAGTAGGGGTGTGCGGCGTCCATCGGACGCACGCGGGCCGGCAGCCATGCCGTGGGGATCATCCCCAGCTCTTTCCACGACTCGATTTCGGGGCTCCAGCGCACGGGAACATAGCGGTTCTCCTCGAGCGTGCCCCATTCGGCCCAGCGGCGCAGCACGGCGGGCTGCCGCATCCCTTCGGGCAGGCGGACTTTCGATGCGGCGTAGGCATATTCGGCGGGTTTGGCCCCCGGGCCGAAGAGGTAGAAGACCGGGCGTCCGCCGACGGTCGGGGCCGTCGGGCCCGACAGTACGTTGTCCACCAGATACTGGTAACAGCAGGCATAGTGCTCGGTCTTGGCCTCGCGGGTGTCGATCTCGGGGTGCATGCGGGTGATCCAGTCGTAGTAGAGCCAGCCGTCGCACCAGTTGACGCCGATCTCGAAGCCGTATTTCGCGGCTACGGGCTGCATGGCCTTCAGCAGTTTGTCGTTCTCGTGGTCCATGAAACCCCATTCGATGAAGAATCCGTCGATGCCCGCGGCCTTGGCCGAGAGAATCTGGTATTCGATGTAGTCGGGGTCGAGGTTCGACTGCATGCCCACCTGCGGATAGGCCACGGCGGCGATGTCGTGGCGTCCCTCGGCGTCCGTGAAGTCGGCGTTGTAGCAAAGCCTCTTCCGGCCGGTCTTCGACTTGGCGGTTTCGGCGTGCATCTCCCAGCGGCCCAGTTTGCCGTCGTGGGCGCGCGTGTAGCGCACGCCGTGGTAGTCGGCATAGATTTTCTTGCCGTTTTGCGCCGGGGCTGCCGTCGTGAGCAGGAGCAGCGCCGCCGCCGCGGGTAAAATGCGTAACGGGGTCATCGTTTCAATCGGTTTTATTTATCAAGGAACGGAAACCCCTCCGGAGAATTGCTCCGGAGGAATTTCCGATTCCAAAAATGTAGTTACTCCTTGGGGAACTTGATCGAAACCGTCACGGTCGACAGGTTCGTGTTCTTCGGTTTCCCGGTTTCGGTGGTCTCCTCGTAAATCGAAAGGATCTTCATAAGGCCGATCCGGGCCCCTCCGGCGGACGATTTGCTGCCCGTCTTGAATGCGATGACATCGCCGACTTTGGAGTCGATACGCGAGAGCGTGATCTGGCTCGCAACGACATCGTTCGCTATCGAGGCCGCCGTTGCGCTCTCGAAATCGACGTTCGTGAGCACTTGGTAGCGGGTCATGGGCTTTGCCGCCAGATCTTTCAGTGTCCGGCCGTCAGGAGCCTTGTATTCCCCGGCCTTTTCTCCGTCGGGCGAGTAGATGCGGTGGGTCGCGTTGCTCATGTTGTAGTAACAGATGTCCACGTCGGCGACACCGTTCGTTTCAGCAGCGTCGAGCACATCCAGCATCGGCAGCGTCTTCATGTATTTGAGCGAGAAGAGCGCATAGACATCCGGTCTGGAAACCTTGGCGCTCGTATAGCCGATAGCGCCGATCTCCACGCTCTCCAGATAATCCATGTTGACCATGGCCTTGGTCGTCGCCGTGGTCGTGCGGCCCACGTTGTCCGTAACGATCACCTTGACGCCCGATGTGGCGTTCGTGAACACCATCTCTTCGGCATAGTTCACCGTGTGGAGTTTGTCGTAGGTCTTGACGGGTAATGCTACCTCGGTCTTGCCCTCCAGACGGAACAACTCGACCTTCACGACGCCGGCCAGCGACTCGATCGCGATGTTGACGGCCTTCTTCTCGTCCTTGTCGGCGAAGATCATTGCGTCGGCGAATGTGACGGTCGGGGGCGGCACGGTCTTGTAGGAGACCGTCATCGAAGCGATACGCACCTGATCGTAGATGTCCGTGGCCTTGACCTTGAATCCCTTGTCCGTCTCTCCGTACTGAATCATCTCGTCGAACGTATAGGTCGTCCACGGGTCGGTGTCTCCGCCCGTAACGGTTCCGCCGTACTGGGTCTGTCCTTCGGTCGTCACCCGGTACATTTCAATGCTCTTGAGGGCGCTGGCGCTCGTCACGACGAAATGCGTGCGCTCCTTGTCGCCGCCGACGGTCTCGTCGTACGACCAGCTCTCAGGCGTGAAGACGATCGTGGGAGGAGCCACGACGTCGATGATCGACACGGGGATCGACTCGGTGACGGTGCGGCCCAGCAGGTCGACGGCCGTGACGACGGCTTGGGTGTAATCGGCCTCCCAATTCACTTTTTCCGAAAGGCTGTAGCTCTTGCGGTTGAAGAAATCGGTGACGGTGGTCACGGGAACCCGTTCGTCGTCCGAGGTGAGAATGTCGAGCGATACGCTCTGAAGACCGGCTTCCGACTTGACGACGGCCACGATCGGCAGGTTGTCGACCTTGTTGAGGTCGGCTTCGAGCGCATCGTAGGCATAGGTGATGGTCGGTTCGGCGCTCGAGGGGTCGATGCCGTCGTCGTCGTTGCAGGCTGCGAACGACACAACGGCGAAAATCCCGGCCAGTATGGTGAATAGTCTCTTATTCATGGTTTTCGGTGTTTTAAAGTTCGTCATGTCCTATTTCTTGTAATAGCAGTAGGAGTCGAAGACGTGAACCACGCCGTTGGTGGGCATGATGTTCGAGCTGATTGCTTTCCGCATGGGCGAGCTGCCGTTCGTGCCCGTGTCGTTCACGATGATCGCTCCGGCGTCGGCCATCCATGGGTTCTTGCGGGTGAGCATGGTCATCAGACCCTCTTCGCCGCGGCGCAGCGTCAGCACGAAGATCGCCTCGACGGGAAGTTCCCCGTAGCCGCTGTAAAAGCCGTCGACGATGTGGTAGCGCAGCAGGTTGCGGACCGATTCGACCGGACACTCCGTCAATGACGAGTGGTTCTGGTCGGAGATGAAATTCTTGACGGCCGTGTTGGTCAGCGCCAAGAACGTGTATTCGTGGCCGGTCTGGGTGTAGTACTCCTTCATGCCGGCGTATTCGATGGCCGCCATGAACTCGCTGAAGATGTCCGAACGGGTTTCGAAATACTCCCATGCCGTCATCGGAATGTGGGGGTCGAGCACCGAGCCGTCGTAGTCGGCGTCGGTTTGCAGCTTCATGTCGCCGCAGGCGGCGGTCAGTGCGACCGCCAGAAGCAACGCCAGTTTCTTAAATATATGTTTACACATGGTACAGTCGGATTAAGGGATTATTTACTCGTTGCATAGTAGCTGTTCTGCACCAGTTTCTTGTTCTGGTCCAGATGGGAAAAATGGATCGGGAAGAGCTCGTTGCCGTCGTCCTTGCAGCCGTTGATGGGCCCCATGACGCTCTTCCAGCGGCCCGTGCGCACGAGGTCGAACCAGCGGCGGCCTTCGCCGACCAGCTCCCGCTGGCGCTCGTCGAGGATGAAGTCCACGAGCGACTCCTCGTCGGCGAAATCGGCGGCCGAAGGGGTTTCCAGACCGGCCCGCGTGCGGATCGGCTTCACCAGATCGAGAGCCTCCTCCCACTTGCTCTGGCGGGCCTGAGCCTCGGCCTGAAGCAGCAGCATGTCCGAATAGCGGTAGATGGGGTAGGCGACCTCGCAGGTCTTGTTGAGCGTCGACGAGATGTCTCCCGCGATGTATTTGCGCAGCTCCCAGCCCGACTGGTAGTTCTTCGTCACGATCGGGAAGCGCAGGTCCTTTTCCTGATCGTACTTGTTGCGCAGGACTTCGGAAACCACGGCGGCGCGGTTGCCCGAACCGGTGAACCACTGGTACATGTAGCTGTAACCGTTGGTGCCCACCTCGTCCATGTTGAAATGCACGACGAAGATGAACTCCTTGGTGCTGTACTCGTCGTTCTCGGGGGTGTTGTCGCTGGCCTTGTTGTTCAGCTCCTCGGCGAACATCTTCTTCCATGTGTCGATGCTCGGCTCGAAGGCCATGAACGTCGTGTTGTTCTTCATCTTCTCGATGGTCTGGTCGGCGAGGCTGTACTCCTTGAGCCACATGTAGGTGTCGGCCATGATCGCCCACGCGCCGTAAGGCGAGATGCGCTTGCGCTCCTTGTTCTTCGTGCGGTCGAGCAGCGATTCGGCTTTCTTGGCGTCCTCGAGGATCACTTCGCGCAGGATGTACTCCTTGTCGGTGCGTTCGCGGTAGATGTCCGGGCTGTACTCCTCGTTGGGCTCGGTGAACAGGGGCACGTCGCCCCAGACGCGCACGGCGTAGAGGTAAGCCAGCGCACGCATGCCGTAAGCCTGTCCCAGCAGGTCGTTGCGGTCCGATACCGACGGCATGTCGACGCCCGGGAGGTACTTGATGCAGAGGTTGGCTTGGTTGATGACCTTATAAAGTCCCGTCCACTTGGCGCAGTTGAGGTCGGTGGTCAACTGGTTGTCGATGACGCGCTGCTGGGTGGCTGCCGTCGAAGCTCCGGGATCGAAGTCGTCCGAGCGGAACTCGCCCCAGTAGAAGTAGTTTTCGCGCATGGCCGAGCGGAAATAGTTGTACATCTGGCTTACGCCGGCTTTGGCGTCGCGCGAGGAGGTCCACATCTGGTCGGCGGGAATTTCGCTGACGGGCTGTTCGTCGAGGAACGACTCGCAGGAGGAGGCTCCCGAAACCAGCAGGACGGCGGCAAGTATGTATTGTATCTTTTTCATGGTGTTGTAAGCCTTTAGAATTTGATGTTTGCACCCACGCCGAATTCACGTTTCATGGGGTAACGGTAGGTGTCCCGGCCGATCTGCAGGGGGTTCGACGACGAGAATTCGGGGTCGTAGCCGCTGTAGGAGGTCCACGTCATCAGGTTGTTGCCGAAGATGTAGACCTGCAGCGCCTTGATGCGCAGCGCCTTGAGCCAGCGTTCGGGCAGGTCGTACGACAGGCGGATGTTCGACAGGCGGATGTAGTCGGCATCCTCGACGTAGAACGAGTTGGCGTAACGGGCGTTGTTGTACTCGTCGTTGTAGGGGCGCGGGTAGAGCGCCTGATCGCCCTGCTGGGTCCAGATGTTGTTGATTACATGGCCCGAGGGGGTCGTCGAGCTGTAGAGGAACATGTTGCGCTGGTGCTCGGCGTAGTTGTAGATCTGTCCGCCGAACGAGTAGTAGAACGATACGAACAGTCCGATGTTCTTGTAGGTGAAGGAGGTGCTCAGACCGCCGGTGTAGGTGGGCAGGGCATTGCCGATAATCATGCGGTCGCTCTCGTCGATGATGCCGTCGCGCGAGCCTGCGGACTCCTCCCAGTTGACGTCGCCGCCGCGGAAGACCTTGCCGTTGGGCAGTTTCTTCTGGACGTAGCTGCCGTTGTAAACCTGCCCGTTGAGGGTGTAGTGGCTGAACGAGCCGTTCTCGAAGACGGGCGTGAGCTGCTGCCATGAATCGGGCGTGAAGGCGTTCGACTCGTCGTAGGGGAAGATGTTGATCTGCTTGTAGCCGTAGAAATCGCCGATCGAACCGCCTTCGGCCATCCACCAGAGGTCGTTCTCGAGGTAGGGCTCACCCTCGGCGAGCTTCTCGATGGTGTTCCAGTTGCGCGAGATGTTGAACGATGCGTTCCAGCGGAAATCCTTCGTGCGGACGAGGTCGCCGGCGATCGTGAACTCGAAACCGCGGTTGCTGACCTCGCCGACGTTCGTGCGCATGGTCGAGAAACCCGACTCTTTCGGGAGCTCGCGGTTGGCCAGCAGGCCGTCGGTGTACTTGTCGTAGTAGTCGGCCGTGATGGTGAGCCGGCTGTTGAAGAAGCTCAGGTCGAGACCCACGTCCACCTGACGGGTCTCCTCCCAGCGCAGGTTGTCCACCGCGAGGCGTGCGGGATAGACGCCGCCCACGCCGTCGTAGATGTCGCCCGTGGCATAGGAATAGAGGTAGTCGTAGTTGCCGATCTGCTCGTTACCGGTGATACCCCAACTGACGCGGATCTTGGCGTCGTCGAGCGCACGGCGGGCGAAGCTCATGAAGCCTTCGTCCGAGAGGCGCCATGCGGCCGATACCGAGGGGAAGTTGCCCCAGCGGTTGTTCTTCGAGAAGCGCGACGAACCGTCCCGGCGGAAAGTGGCCTGAATCAGGTATTTCGACTTGAAGTCGTAGCCAACGCGGGCGAAGAACGACGCCATCGAGTGGTTGGTCTGCCAAGTTCCCGTCTCGCTCAGGGTGAGGTTGGCGGCGAAGGCGTTCATCGTGGGGATGAAGTCCGTCGAGGAGTTGATACCCGAGAGGATGGTCTGGTCGGTGCGCCACTGCTGCTCGCTGAAGCCCAGAAGTGCTTCGAAATTGTGGTTGCCCCACTTGTTCTTATAGGTCAGGACGTTCTCGTTGAGCCAGTTCCAGTTGAGGTTGTCGGCGGCGTAACCGCTGTTGCTCTTCTGCCACTCGTCGGTAATCATACTCGGGTAGACGCGCTGGCGCTTGTTGAGGTAGAGGTTGGCGTTGATGCTCGTCTGGAATTTCAGGCCCTTGGCGAGTTTGATCTCGAAGCCCTGATAAAGGTTGCCCTGATAGTATTCCGTGCGGTCGGTGGTGTATTTCACCTGTGCCAGCGGACTCTTCTGGCCTTGGAATACGCCGGCCAGCGTGCCGTCGGGATAGTAAAGGTTGAAATAGGGACGGCGCGAGAGCATCGCGGTCATCAGTTGGCCCTCGTTGATGCCGTTTTTCTGGGAGTAACCCAGCGAGACGCGGCTGTGGAGCGTCAGCCAGTCGGCAGCCGTGTAGTCGGCGTTGATGCGGGCCGTCAGACGCTGGAAATTGGTGTTGGGGACGATACCGCGCTCGTTGTAGTAGCCGGTCGAACCGTAATACTTCATCTTCTTCGTGCCGCCCGAGACGCTCAGGTCTACCTGATCTTTCTGAGCCCACTGGAAGAGAATGTCCTGATAGTCGTTGTCGACGTTGAACGCGGCGTTCAGCGAGTCCTGAATAATCATGAAACTCTCGTCGGGCGAACCGATCGAGTTGTCTTGGAAATATTTGCGGCGCAGCAGGTCGTACTTGCGGCGGTCGGCGCGCGTGGCCTGCGCGAGTTTGTGTGAAAGTTTGCCCCATGTGTGGAGGTATTTCACGTCGATGCGGGGAGCTCCCTCCTGACCGCCCTTGGTGGTGATGAGGATGACGCCGTTGGCCGAACGCGATCCGTACATGGCGGCTGATGCGGCGTCCTTGAGAATTTCGATCGAGGTGATGTCGCCGGGGTTGATGCCGTCGATGTCCTCCATCGGAATACCGTCTACCACATAGAGCGGCTTCACGCCCTCGGCCGAGAAGGTCGAGATACCGCGGATGTTGATCTGCGAACTTTCACCCGGCTGTCCCGAGCCTGCGGAGATCTGCACGCCGGCAACCTGTCCCTGCAGGGCCTCGAAGACGTTCGCGGGGGTTCTGCGCTCGATGGCGTCCGACGAGATCGAGGTGATGGCGCCCGTCACGTCGCGCTTGCGCATCGTGCCGTAGGCCACGACCATCACTTCGTCGATTTTCTGGGCGTCGGAGTCGAGCGAAATATCCAGATGATCGGCATTCGCGGTGAGCGTTTTGGTCACATATCCGATGAAGGATACCTGAATGGACGCCCCGCGTTTCGAGAGCGAAAGCGAGAATTTACCGTCTGCACCGGTCACCGTGCCGTTCGACGTGCCCGGCTCGACTACGGTCGCGCCGACGAGGGGCTGGCCGTCACCTTTGACTGTGCCTGAGAGGGTGAATTTCCCCCCCCCCACCTTTCTGGGCGACGGCAAGTCCCGATTGCAGCAGCATTACCGCCACTAAGACGGCACACAGCCAATGAACTTTCGTCAATAGTTTCTTCATGATTGTAATTAGTTAGTTGGTTTTATGTGGTGATTGTATTGTGGCGTGTTGGTCAGCAGCTATTTATACTATATATATGAACCCCGGAGCCCGCTTCCGCCTCGCTTCCGGGAAACGGGTCCTACGCAAAGTTATATAACTTTTTTGGTAAAAAGTATATGTGTGTGCGCACACACGCCCGGTTCCAAACCCATAACACAAATAGTCCGGCGATCGTTCTCCGGTCTGTAAAAACCGGCCTGAAATGTTTCTAAAGGGCCCTGATACCGTATTTTTGGTGCTAAGGGCATGACGTATCTTCACCTTTTGCCGACCGGCTGTTTGGGGTATTTTTTACGCTAACTAATTTTCGGGGGCTCCGCTTCCGTCCGCGCTCCCGGCCGGGCCCTGCCCGGAGGCGGTTTCTTTGATCCGGAATCCCGCAGAGTTGCTCCATGCCGGTGCCCTGACAGTAGTACGATCGTCCGGGACGGACGAAATGATAGCTGGCAAACCCGATTCCGATAGCATGCAAACTCCCGGGCGGATGATTCGTGTTAAATTTGCGGCCAAAGACAAATCCAAATTCAGCACTTATGAAAACGAAACTTCGTCACTGGACTTTCTTCTTTGCGGCTGCCGCGATCGCGGCCCCAAGCTGCAGCGACAATGCCGATCCTGTTTACAAGGACGCCTCTCAGAGCGTCGAACGGCGCGTCGACGACCTCCTCTCCCGCATGACCCTCGAGGAGAAGGTCGGGCAGATGTGCCAGTACGTCGGTCTCAACCACATGCGACAGACGGCTGTGGTGCTCTCCGAGGCCGAAATGAAGAAAAGCCACGCCATGGGCTTCTATGCCGACTGTCCGCCCGAACGGATCGAGGAGATGATCCGCGAGGGTATCACCGGTTCGTTCCTGCATGTGACGTCGGTCGAGGAGGCCAACTACATCCAGTCGCTGGCGCTCCGGAGCCGGCTGGCGATCCCGGTGCTGATCGGCATCGACGCCATGCACGGCACGGGGCTGGTCCGCGGGGCGACGGTCTATCCCACCGAGATCGGGCAGGCCGCCTCTTTCAACCCCGCGCTGGTCGAGAAGATCGGCCGGGAAACGGCCCTCGAAATGCGGGCTTCGGGTTCGCAGTGGACCTTCGGCCCGAATATCGAGGTGGCGCGCGACGCCCGCTGGGGGCGTGTCGGCGACACGTTCGGCGAAGACCCCTATCTGGTGACGCAGTTGGGCGTGGCGGCCGTGAAGGGATTGCAGGGGGCCGATTTCACGGGTGAGGATTACGTCATCGCCTGCGCCAAGCACATGGCGGGCGGCAGCCAGCCGGTGAACGGCATCAACGGTGCGCCGAACGACATGTCGGAGCGCACGCTGCGCGAGGTGTTCCTGCCGCCGTTCGAAAAGTGCGTCGAGGCGGGTATCTATACGGTGATGGCCGCCCACAACGAGTACGACGGCATTCCCTGCCACGGCAGCCGTTTCCTGCTGACCGACATCCTGCGCGGCGAATGGGGCTTCGACGGCTTCGTGGTGAGCGACTGGATGGATATCGAGCGCATGCAGGACTACCACACGACGGGGGCGACCCTGCGCGACGTCTATTCGCAGACGCTCGACGCCGGGATGGACATGCACATGCACGGTCCCGATTTCTATTACGAAGTGCTGGGAATGGTCCGGGACGGCGTCATTCCGGAGTCGCGCATCGAGGCTTCGGTGCGTCCCATCCTCGCGGCCAAATTCCGGCTGGGGCTCTTCGAAAACCCCTATGTCGGAGAGGAGAAGACCCGCGGCACGCTTTTCTGCGAGGAGCACCGCGCAACGGCGCTCGATGCCGCACGCGAGTCGATCGTGCTGCTGGAGAACGACGGCATCCTGCCGCTCGACCCGGCCAAATACCGCCGTGTGCTGGTGACGGGGCCTTTTGCCGACAATCAGGTGCAACTGGGCGACTGGGCTTTCAGACAGCCCGAGGAAAATGTCACGACCGTCTGGGAGGGTTTGCAGGCCGTGAGCCCCGAAACGCAGTTCACGCTTTGCGACTTGGGCTGGAACATCCGGAACATAACTCCCGAACAGGTGCGCGGCGCCGTGCGTCAGGCCGCGGGCAAGGACCTCGCCATCGTGGTCGTCGGCGAGAACTCGCTGCGCTACCACTGGAAAGAGAAGACCTGCGGCGAGAACAGCGACCGCTACGACATCTCGCTCTACGGCGAGCAGGAGCCGCTCATCCGGGCACTTCATGCCACGGGCATCCCGGTCGTGGTGGTGATGACCAACGGCCGCCCGCTCTCGACGGAGTGGGTTTCGGAGAACGTCGCCGCGCTCATCGAGGCGTGGGAACCCGGATCGCTGGGCGGTCAGGCCGTCGCCGAGGTTCTCTACGGCAAGGTGAACCCTTCGGGCAAAATGCCCATCTCCGTGCCGCGCCACTCGGGGCAGATTCCCGTCTACTACAACCACAAGTTCACCCACCACTGGTTTCCCTATGCCACGGGCAAGAGCTCGCCGCTCTACGAGTTCGGTTACGGACTGAGCTATACGACGTTCGGATACGGCGACGTGGAGCTTTCGGCCGGCACGATGGCCCCCGACGGACAGCTCACGGCCTCGGTCACGCTGACCAATACGGGCAGCACGGCCGGAACGGAGGTCGTGCAGCTCTACCTGCGCGACAAGGTCAGCTCGGCGACGCGTCCCGTCAAGGAGCTCAGGGATTTCCGCCGCGTAACCTTGGCCCCGGGCGAGAGCACCCGCGTGGAGTTCACGCTGACCCCCGACAAACTGGCCTATTACGACGCCAAGATGCACTACGGCGTGGAGCCGGGCGATTTCGAGGTGATGATCGGCTCCTCGTCGCGCGACAAGGACCTCCGGCGTGCCGTCTTTACGGTGAAGTGACGCCTTCCTCCGGGAGTCCGGTTTGCTTTTCCGGCCGATTCGCGCTATCTTTGTCCGGTCGGAACGACGCTCCGTTCCGACCGTAAATCCGGATGAAGAGACTCAGATACCTGCTGTTGGCGCTGCTGCTGGGGTGCCTCGTTCCGGGGCTTTCCGCGGCTCCCGCCGATGTCCCGAGGGGCACGACGCCTGCTCCGCTGCGTTCGCTCGACGGGCGGGCCGTGTTCAACGTGGCCAAAGACGCCGACGGCTATGTGTGGATGGTCACCCGCACGGGTGCGAGCCGTTTCGACGGCCGTTCGGTACGCTATTACCCGCTGGTCGGCTCCGAACTGCTGACCGACGGCGACGGCCACCAGACGGCCCTGCGCATCGACCGCGAGGGGCGTCTGTGGGTCTTTACCGACAGTGGCAAGCTCTTCTGCTACAACCCTTGGTCCGACTCCTTCGAACAGCGGCTCAATCTGCCGGACTACGATCCCGGGGTGCTGCTCAACGACATCTTCTTCGATGCCGCCGGCCGGCTGTGGCTCGGCACGACCGCGGGGCTTCTCGAAGCCGACGCCCGGACCTTCTCGCCCGACCGGGAACATACCTCCCTCCGTCTGGCAGGACACAACGTCAACTGCATCGTGCCCCTCGCCGACGACAATCTGGCCGTCGGGACGAATGAGGGCATTTTCCTGCTGTCGGGCGGCACACCCCTTTCCGACGGTGAACGCATACTGGCGGAGCACAACGTGACGTCGATCTATTACGATAGCCGGAGCGGGTTGCTCTGGGCGGGGACTTTCGGTTCGGGACTGCGGCTGTGGGACCTCACGGCAGGGCGCGAGGCCGGGGCTCCGTGGCTGCGGAACATTCCCGCCAGCCCGATCCGCGTGATCCGGCCGATGGGCGGTGACAAACTGCTGGCGGGGGTCGACGGCGGCGGCGTCTATCTGCTCGACCTGCAGGCCCGGCGTGCGGCGCGCTACCTCTCGGAGAACGAGGAGTTCGGCGGCCAGCTCAGGGGCAACGGCGTCTACGACCTGCTGCCCGACGGCGAACACGTCTGGGTGGCCACCTATACGGGCGGCATCTCGCTGGTCGATGTTTCGGACAAATTCTGCCTGATCTCCCGGACGCCTTTCGGCGACCCCGGGCAGTCGCTGGGCGACAACCATGTCAACGCCGTGCTGGAGGACCGCGACGGCGACATGTGGTTCGCCACCAACCACGGCGTGAGCCTGTGGCGGGTGCGCGAGAACCGCTGGAGCCAGCTCATCCGCGACGACAACACCTACCTGACACTCTGCGAGACGACCGACGGGCGGGTCTGGTGCGGCGGATACAGCACGGGCGTCCACCTGCTCGACAAACGCGGGGGCGGTCGCGTCGTGCGGTCGGTCCGTTCGCTCGGGGGCGGCTCCCGGGCCGACTGCATCTACGCCTCGCTGGTCGATGACGACGGCAATGTCTGGTTCGGGGGCTTGAACAACCGCCTGACGTGCCTGCACGGCGGCGGGCAGACCGCTTACGACATCCGGGGCGTCAACTCCGTCGTGCGGGTCGATGCCGACCGGCTCATGGTCAACACCACGCGGGGCTTCTGCCTGCTGAACCGCCGCAACGGTACTTTCCGCCGCCTGTTCGCCGATCCGGACGACTACGGCGTGCGTTCCAACAGCTTTATCTACAACAGCATCGCGCTCGGCGACGAACTCTGGTTCGGAACTTCGGGCGGAGGACTGAACCTCTTCGACCTCGGCGACGGGACGGTGCACAACTTCACGATGGAGGACGGCCTGCCGTCGAATTTCATCTTCAGCATCCAGCAGGACCGCGCCGGGAACCTCTGGATCAGCACCGACGGCGGCATCTGCTGTTTCGATCCGCGCGAACGGCGCCTGCTGTTCAACATCGGGCAGCCGCCCGTCAGCCAGTTCGTCTTTTCGTCGGGCTGTATGCTGCGCGACGGCCGCATTGCCTTCGGCAGCATCGCCGGATGCCTGCTTTTCGACCCGCAGGTCATCCGCCCGGCCGCCCCGAAGGTGGAGTTCCGCTTCACGGAGTTTCGGCTCTTCTACGAACCCGTCACGGCGCAGTCGGCCCCCGGTGTGCTGACGGCCCCGATCGACCGGGTGGAGCACATCCGCCTGCGCCACCGCCAGAACACCTTCTCGTTCGGATTCACGGCGCTGGACCTCTATCATTCGGACAAATACCTTTATACCTATCGCCTCGAGGGCTTCGACGGAAAGTGGCTCCCGGCGGGCAGTTACAGCGGGGCGGAGTACACGAACATTCCTCCGGGGGAATATCGTTTCCGCGTGCGGTGCATCGACAAGGAGAGCCGCGCCGTGCTGGTGGAGCGGGCGATCGGGCTCCGGGTCCTGCCGCCGTGGTGGGCCACGGGCACGGCGATGGCCGCCTACCTGCTGGCGCTGTTGGCATTGCTCTGCGCCGCGGCCCGCTGGTGGCAGCGCCGGCAGGAGCGCCGGCACATGGACGAGAAACTCTCGCTGTTCATCGACATCGCCCACGACATCCGCACGCCGCTGTCGCTCGTGATCGCGCCCCTGCGCGACCTGAGCCGCGAAAGGCTGAGCGAGCAGGGCGCCTACTGCCTCGATCTGGCCCGGCAGAACTGCGAAAAACTCTTCTCGATGGTGCAGGGATTGCTGGATATTCACAAGATGGAGATCGCGGCCTCGGCGGTCGTGCCTTCGGCAGTCTGCCCCGGGAAGCTCCTGCGCCGGAAATGCGACGAGTTCGAACCGATGGCCGCCCGCAAGGGGGTGACGCTCTGTCTGGAGGACGGGACGGACGGGGTCGTCGTCATGGTCGATTTCGACAAATTCAACCATGTGCTCGACAACCTTCTGTCGAATGCCGTGAAGTATACGCCCCGCGGCGGCCGGGTCACCGTGCGGCTGTCGCGCAGCGGCAAAAAACTCGTTTTCGAAGTCTGCGACACGGGCATCGGCATCGCCGAAGGCGACCGCAAGCATATTTTCCGCAAGTTCTACCGTTCGCAGAACGCCGTGCAGACCGGAGAGATCGGCAGCGGGGTGGGGCTGGTCATCACCCGCCGGCTGGTGGGCCGCATGAAAGGTAGGCTGACCTTCGACAGCCGCGAGGGCGAGGGCACCGTCTTCCGGCTGACGCTGCCCTGCGTCGAGGCCCCGGCCGAGTCCGCAGCGGCCGTTCCGAAAGACCCGGACCCGGTGCCGGAGGGGGAGCCCGGTGGCGGCGAGGAGCTTTGCGAGGGCATGGACCGCGTGCTGGTCGTCGAGGACAACGCTGACATGCGCAGCTACCTTTTCTATTCGCTCTCGTCGGATTACAAGGTCTATGCGGTGGCGTCGGGCGAGGAGGCGCTGGCCTTCCTCGCCGGGCACAGCGTGGACATCGTGATCTCGGACGTCATGATGGGCGGCGGGATCTCCGGCATCGAACTCTGCGCGCGCCTCAAGGGCGACATCGCCACGTCGCACCTGTTCGTCATCCTGCTCACGGCCTGCACCCGGCAGGAGAGCATCCTGAGCGGTTTCGAATCGGGCGCCAACGACTACATCACCAAGCCTTTCAGCATCGACGTGCTGCACATGAAGCTCAACAACCTGATGCAGACCCGCCGCATCATCCGCGAGCAGGGCAATGCCGTTGTCGAGCGCATGGCATCTCCGGGAGAGGCTTCCGAGGTCGCCCCGGCCATCAACGGCATCGACAACGATTTCCTGCGCCGCAGCATGGAGGTCGTGGCCGCGAACCTCTCCGACAGCGCCTTTTCGATCAACGACCTGTGCCGCGAGATGGCTGTCAGCCGGACGCTGATGTACGAAAAACTGCGTGCGCTGGCCGGACAGTCGCCCAGCGACTTCATCCGCGGCATCCGCCTGCGCCGGGCCTATGAGCTGTTACAATCTACCGACCACTCCGTGGCCGAGGTGGCGGTGCTGGCGGGCTTCTCCGACGCCAAATATTTCAGCACGGTCTTCAAAAAACATTTCGGCGAGAGCCCGAGCCAAGTCCCGCAATCGAGACGAAGTGCGTCTCGGCGAGGTTGAGTAACGCAATCCCTGTTACGAACCATCCGCCGCAACTCTTCGGTTGCGGCGGATGGTTTTGCAGGCTATTTGTGCAGTCTGAGCCGGCGCATCATGCCTTTCCACCAGCGGGAATACCATTTTTTGCGTTTTATCCGCCAGCTTCCGATGCAGTGGTGTATGGCATAGTTGCCGTCGCAGGCGCGTTCCGGCCATCCGGCCACATAATGCGAGGGATATACATGCATTCCGTCGGCAAGCGACTGTTCCTCGTCGCGGTAGCGGAATCCGTAGGGGACGGCTGCCCAAGCCATGATGTCGGGGGCGATTACGTTGCCGTAGTAGGATTGGCCGTCGTTGTCCCGGAAGCGGTGACTTTCGTACCAGTCGAGGCATTTGCGGAGATAGGGGTGCCCGGCTTCGCTGCCGAAAGCTGCCGATTGGATTCCCAATCCCAGATTATAGCGGGGCTTTCTGGTCAGCAGGTGTCCTTCCCGGTCCAGCAGACCGTCCTCGATATTGCGGGCATGTACCTCTTCATTGACCTCGACCACGGCGAAGAGCCGCGATGCCGTGAGCAGTTCGTCGAAAGGTTTGCGAATCTCGATGTCCGTGTCCAGATAGATGCCGCCTTCGGGTAGAGGGCGTAGTGGCGGATATAGTCGGCTGCAAAGGCGTATTTTTTGAGCCTGAACGCTCTCCGGACCCACGGAACCGAGCGGACGTCGAACTGGTTTTCATCCCAGACGATGATTTTGTAATCGGGCAGCACCCGCCGCCAAGATTCGATGCACTCCTGTATTTTGGGAGGATAATTCCCCCCCCCAGCCAGCAGCAATGAATTTTCTTCGGTATCATGATAAGTGACGCCTGTATTTGGAGCTCTATTTATCAGGTTCGACATCGAGCCGAACGAGTCGTTACGACACCAAATATA
>ERZ857503.931-NODE-931-length-19491-cov-3.056442_pt1 | contig 19491 bp, 11 predicted proteins | sample MGYA00519766_ERZ857503 | MGnify/ENA primary metagenome ERZ857503 (study PRJEB31778, sample SAMEA3449345) | human gut metagenome | biome: human gut; feature: human-associated habitat; material: faeces | place: United Kingdom | collected 2010/2012 ...
GATGTGGCGGTAGTAGGCGGGGTGCAGCACCGCCAGGCCGCAGCCGTGGTTGCAGTCCGTGTACGCGCCGAGCTGGTGCTCCATGTTGTGGCACTCGAAGTCGCACTTCTTGCCCATCTTGATGATGCGGTTCTCGGCCATGGTCGCGTCCCACATGAGGTTGGAGCGGGCGGTGTAGTCCTCGGGGTTCTGGATCGCGGCGCGCAGGTTGCAGATGACGCTGCGCATCAGGGCCTCCATGATGTCGTCGGAGACGTTGTCCTCGTCGGGCTCGCTGAAGTAGGTCTCCAGGATGTGGCTCAGGATGTCGAAGCTGCCGGAGACCATCTGGCCCTTGGGCACGCTGTAGGTATAGGCGGGGTCCATCAGGGCAAAGGCCGGGTTCAGCTGGGGGTAGTCGCGGCCGGTCTTGACCTTTTTTTCCTCGTTGGTGATGACCGCGCCGCCGTTGCACTCGCTGCCCGTGCCCGCGACCGTCACGATCACGCCCAGGGGCAGGGGCGCAAAGTCGATGACCCCGGGCCGCGCCCAGAACTCCTCCCAGATGTCGCCGTCGCAGCGGGCGGCGAGGGAGATCGCCTTGCAGCAGTCCATGACGCTGCCGCCGCCCACGGCCAGGATCATGTCCGCCTGGGCCTCCCGGGCGAGCTTTGCGCCCTGGAGCACCTTGGCATAGGTGGGGTTGGCCAGGATGCCGGGGAACTCCACGACCGTCTTGCCCGCGCTGCGCAGGATGCCCGTGACCTCGTCGTAGATTCCGTTGCACCGAATGGACCCGCCGCCATAGGCCAGAAGGATGGTGTTTGCGCCCTTGGTCAGGCAGGCCAGGTACTCCTTCACGCAGCCCCGCCCAAAGTAGACCTTCGTTGCGTTCTGAAAAATGAAGTTATTCATGGAAAAGCGCTTCCTTTCCGCCAAAATATCCATTTGATTTCGTCAGGATTGCGGCGCTCTTTGCGCCTCCCAGAAGGCGACCGCCTCGTCCAGCCAGCCCTCGGCGACCGTTCCCGTGCAGATCCGCGAGGAGGAGGGATGGGTCTCGACCGCCTACCGCAAGAAGGAGGAGCGCCCGGCCTATGCCGTCGAAGCGCAGAAACCGGCCGGCGGCGAGGTGCTGTTCATCACCGTGATCGCCCCCGACGAAGCGCCGTTCCAAGGCTCGATCGCCATCGTTCCGGAAAAGGCCCCCGTGGGCGACACGCTCCGCTTCGCGGTGCGCGTGGGCGCCAAAACGTATAATTTAGGGTATGAACTCCGATAAGATGAAACGACTCTATGCAATAGGACTGCTGCTGGCCACGATGCCGGCAGCGGGTCAGGAAAAAGGCTACGAACCGCTGCCCGAGCGGGTGAACGTGCAGGCCGACTCGGCCCGCAGGGAACAGGTGATCGACGGCGAGTGGGTCGCCGTGGGCATCCGCAAACCCGAGGCCCTCGGCCATGACTACTCCCGCCCCTATGCGGGCAAACCCTCCTACCGGTTCACGCTCGGACGCGAGGACAACACCCTTTCGGGCTATGCCCCGGGCGAGACCAAGGGACGGTCGGAACTCTCCTACTGCTACGCCACAGCGTCCGATTTCGAGGGGCTCCCCGAAAAAGCCTACACCGACGCCCGACGGATGAAGACCGTCTACCACCACGGCAAGGGCATCTGTCCGCAGGGCACATCGTGGAGCTACACGTTTTCGGTCTACATTCCCTCGGAGTTGAGCAGCGACGTATCGACCATCTTCGCCCAGTGGCACGGCATGCCCGACCGGACGCTCGTGACGGCGCCCGACGGCCGGGTGATGAAGCTCCCCGCGGAGGAGTTCCTCGCCATGGAGGACACGGTCGTCATCAAGAAAGACACGGCCTACGAGCGCATCGCAGGGACCGACAAGAAAGGCAACACGGTCTGGAAAGCCGGAAAACCCACGGGCTGGAAGGTCGAGCAGGGCGGCTATCCCCCGCTGGCGTTCGGGTTCTCGAACGGGTATTTCTACATCAAGGCCAACTCCGACCGCCGCTGGTTCACCGACAAGACCGACCGCTGCAACGCCAATCCGGCCAAGGCCGAGGTGATGGTGCCCGTCACCTCGGAGTTCAAGGCTTCGACGATCGCCGCGCGGATGCCCTTCGGGGAGTTCCCGAAGGACCGCTGGGTGACCTTCACCGTGGAGATCGACTGGACGCAGTACGGCGGTGCGGCGCAGACCGTCGTGCGCCCGGGACGCCTCGACGTCGTGATGGCCTGCGACGGGCAGACGCGCCGTCTGGTCGACAACGAACAGATCCTGATCGGCCGCAACGACGAGGACGGCTACTACTTCAAGTTCGGCATCTACCGTGTGGGCGACAGCACGGAGCCCGTGAGCTACAACCTCGCGGGATACGCCCAGCGGCAGCGCTGATTCCCGGAAAGGGAGATAAGAGAAGAGGCGGGATTTCGGTCCCGCCTCTTGTCATTCAGGTCCGGCGACACGCCGGAAACCCGCCCTATGAAATGCAGATACGCTGGATCTGCTCCTCGATGTCCGACGTCTTGTCGATCCGGGCGTTGCGCAGCCGCGCCCGGTAGGTGTAGATGGTCGAGAGGGTGCTGTTGAGGAACATGGCGATCTGCGCCGAGTCCGAAACGCCCAGTCGGATCAGCGCCAAATAACGCAGTTCGGTCGAGAGCTGACGGCTCCGCTTGGGCATGAAACGCTCCGGTTCGAGGAGCAGCCCGCTCACCTGCTCGATGAAATCGGGGAACAGCCCGAGGAAAGTCTCGTCGAAAAGCCGCAGGAAATTGCGGTGTTCGGTCTGGATCAGCTCCTGCGAACGCAGCGTGATGAGCGTCTGCTCGGCATTCTCGGTTTTGAGCAGTTTGATGATCCCCATGCGGTAGGTGTCGAGACGCTGGATGTAGGAGCTGCAAAGCTGCATATATTGGCTCACATACTCCGATTTGATCTTGTTGGCGTCGTTGAGCTGGTCGTTGGTCCTCACCAGCGCGCTGTTGGTGGCGTTGAGCCGATGGTTGATGTCGGTCAGTTGGCGATTGATCTCGAGGTAGCTGTCCTTGAGGCGTTCGATCTCGCGCTTGCGCCGCAGGGTATAGATCGCCTGCCAGAGAATGACGACCAGCAGCACCGAAAGCGACAGGGCCGTGAAGAGCGTCAGCAGCAGTTTGCTGCGCATCGACTTGTCAAACGAGCGGGTGATCATGTCCAGCGATTCGGCATACTGGCCCATACGCAAACGGTAATTACTGAGCGTCAGGTCATTCAGCGTGCGTTTGATATAGACGTTCGCCAGCCGGATCTCCCCGGTTTCATAGAGTATCTGCGCCAGCCGGTAGAGCGACATGTGGGCGCGCGTCGAGGCCGAGAGTTCGTAGATCGAAGCCCGGGCCGCCCACAGCATGCCCCGCCGGTTGTCGCCCATATCGGTATAGTTGCGTGCGATCTGATAGGTGATGTTGCCTTTCTGGAAGATATCGAGGCTGTCGATGTCGTCGTAAATAAGCCGTTCCAGCATCTCCAGCGCTTCCCGGTTGCGTCCTTCGAGACGCAGCAGCTCGGCCTCGAAGTTCCGCTTCTGATAGGCGATGCGCGGCCCCGAAGCCCGGTTGATATAGGCCCTGAGGTAGTATTTGAGCGAATCGTCGCAGCGGCTCTGCACCTCGGGGAAAACGCTGAAGCGTTTCGACTCGCGGAATACCGTAGCCCGCGTGCGGTAGTAGAGCGTCAGGTCCACCTGCCGGCTGTCCGTCGTGTCGACGCTCCGCAGGATGCGGTTGGCCTCCGCCAGTTCGACGTTCCCGATCAGGACGATAGCCGTGCGCACCTTGGCGTTGTTTATCAACAGTTTGTCCCCCAACTCCTCGGCCAGCGCACGGGCCTGCATGCAGTAGTAGGCCGACGAGTCGAGTTGGAAATGGCTGTAATGCCCCGCCAAGGTAGTATAAGCCCATGTCCGGGTCCGCATACTGCGGGTGGTGTCCGCAATGTTGCGGTATTTCCGGATCATACGGTGGCGGCGTTCCACATAGACCGCTTCGTTGTGTATGACATCGTTCAGTTCGCGGATCGTCGCGTCGATCTCGCGGTCGAGATCGTCCCGGCAGCCGGTCGCAAGGAATGCGGCAGCGGTAAGCAGCAGGCAGCAGAGGCTTCGGTTCATGGCAAATGGCGTGTTTCGATGAGGCAAGATAATAAAATTCGGCATCAAAATCACGCCCCGGAGGACTTTTCGGGCGTTACAACCCGGTTACACAGTTTGATAAAACAAACCCGATTTACGCACAATCCACTGACAATTAACAGCCTGCATTTTCGACGAGTTTGATTTTCCCCACCCGCCTGCGGGAGTATTCATTTAGTAGGTACATTTGCCATACCGACTAACCCCGTTGCCCGGCGGCAACACACAAACCCAACCCCAAATGAACCGAATACTGAATTGCTTTTCATCGGCAGCGCTTGCATTGACGCTCCTCGCGGGCTGTTCGTCCGAATCGTCTTCCGAGGGTCCGACTCCCCCGCCCTCCGGAGCCGGGGATGTCTGCGGATATGTCCGCTGCGACGGCCATGGCATCGCCGGAGTCGTCGTTTCCGACGGCGTGAACGTCGTGAAAACCGACGCTGCGGGCTATTACGCCTTCACGAGCGACCTCGCCACGGCCGACTTCGTGCGCATCTCCGTGCCTTCGGGCTACGAAACGGCCCGCGACGGCATCCTTCCGGCATTCTACGCGCCCATCGACCCCGCCGCGACCGACGTGCAGCGCTTCGACTTCGACCTGACCGCCGTGGACAATACCCGCCACCTGCTGCTGGTCATGGCCGACATGCACATCTCGGGACGCAAACCGGGTTATCCGAACGACAGCGGAACAATCGTCGCCGAACTCGACGCCACGCAGTGCCACGACCGTTTCATCCCGGCGCTCGCCTCCTATGCGGCCTCGGCCACCGAAGGTTACCGCGTCTACGGGCTGAATCTCGGCGACATGACCCACTCGGAATACTGGTATTCGAAAAACTACTCCTTCCCGCAATACATCGAGGCGATGAAGGGTGCCGATTTCCCGGTTTTTCACGTCATCGGCAACCACGACTACTGCCACAAGGTGGCCGACGACACGGCCGACGCGCAATATAAGGCAGCGCTGGGTCCCACCTACTATTCGTTCAATCTGGGCCGCATCCACTACATCGTGCTCGACGACATGGTTTACAAGGGTTCGAACGCCTACTCCACGCGCATCGACGACCGTCAGATGGAGTGGCTCCGCAAGGACCTCGCGGCGACGGACCCCGCGGTGCGCGACGTGGTCGTGGCGATGCACGTCCCGACCGTCAACGGGCTGCAAACGGACGGCTCCTATAAAAAGGCGCTCGAAAATTTCGACGATTTCTATGCGCTCTTTGCCGATTACAACCTTACGGTGATGAGCGGGCACTGGCACCACGCCCACTCGGTCCGCATCGGCGACAAGGCCGCCGAGTACATCCTCCCGGCCGCGTGCGGCACATGGTGGTACAAACTCCTCTGCAACGACGGAACCCCGGCGGCTTTCTCGGCCTGCACCGTCAACGGAACCTCCATGAGCTACCGCATCGTGCCCTTCGGCGACGAGTACGCCGCGGAACGCTACCGCGTCTACAACAAGGGCGTCACGACCAACACCGGGACCGCCGCCCCCGGAACGGCGTCGGACCCCGCCGGCGGTTCGCCCGCGATTCTGCTCAATCTCTGGGAGATGCGCCCCGACTGGACCTTCACCTGCTACGAGAACGGTGCGCAGACATCGGGCCGGCTGACCCGCGTGGCGCGCTACGACCCCATCCACCGCGATTTCTGCAACCGGGAGCTGATCGGATGGCAGAAATATTCGTGGTGCGCGACGGTCCGCACGGCCGACCACTGGCTGCAATATGTCCCTGCGGACCCCGCGGCAAACATCCGCATCACGGTAACCAACCAGAAAGGATCGCTGCTGCACGTCATCGACACGAAGATCGAATAACCCGAATCCATACCGCTTTTACCATTTTTTACCATGATGAAAAACAGAAAATTCCTGCTCTTCGCGGCCGTCGCCATATGTCTTGCGGCACCGGTCCGGAGCGCCGAACTGCCGCCTCTCCCCGACAAACCGGGGGCCACGGTCAAAGGCTACGTCGCGTGTGAAGGGCGAGGCGTCGAAGGGGTCGTCGTCTCCGACGGTTTCAACGTCGTGAAGACCGACGCCGAAGGCCGCTACTGGCTCAAGACCAAGCTCTCGCGCTCGGAGTTCGTGATGATCTCCACGCCGCGCGGCTACGACCCGGAGGTCTACTCCGGCTTCCTGCCCAAATTCTTCCACGCCCTCGACAAGACGGCGGGCAAAAAGGAGGTGCAGCAGTTCGACTTCCACCTCACACGCGCCGCCAACGACGATTACACCCTGCTCGTGGTGGCCGACGAACACGTCTCGGGCCGCGTGATCGACATCCCGCCCGGAAGCGGCAACGTCATCGCCCCGGTCGACTCGATCCAGTTCCGCGACGACTTCATGCCCCGGCTGGTGGAATACGCCGACAGCCTGATGCGGCGCACACCGGTCTACGGGCTCAATCTGGGCGACATGACCCACTCGGAATACTGGTTCCGCAACAAGACGGGCATGGCCGAGTACCTGCGTCTGGCCAAGGACACCCCCTTCCTGATGTACCACGTCATCGGCAACCACGACCACTGCCACAAATACGAAAACGACTACGAGGCCGAAGCCGAATACCGCAAGTATTTCGGACCGACCTACTACTCGTTCAACATCGGCAAGGTCCACTACGTCGTACTCGACGACATGCTCTACCACGGACGCAACAAGTACGACAAGATCATCGCTCCGGAGCAGCTCGCATGGCTCTACAAGGACCTCCGGGCGCTCGATCCGGAGATCCGGCAGCTCGTCGTGGCCTGCCATGTGCCCCTCGTGGCCAACAACGGCGCATGGGACGACATCTGGTACAACCTCAAAAACAAGGACGAACTGTTCGTGCTGCTGCAGGACTACGACGTGACCATCATGACGGGCGACTGGCACACCGAGGGCACGACGCGCGTCAACGACCGGATGGTCGAATACGTCCATCCGGCCATCACCGGCAACTGGTGGTACCGTCAGGGCATCTGCTGCAACGGCTATCCCGCAGCCTTCACCGAGTATGTCTTCCGGGGCGACCGCCTCGAAAGCCGCTCGCTCGTCGACTGGGCCAACGGCAACAGCAAACAGCAGTTCCGGGTTTACAACAAGGGCGTCACCTCGAACACGGGCGTCGCCAGCGCCTCGGCGCTCGACCCCGCGGGCGGCGCACCCTCGGTGCTGGTCTTCTTCTGGGGCGTGGCGCCCAACTGGACGTTCGTCTGCCGCGAGAACGGCGAACAGACCTACGGACGCGGACAGCTCGTACAGCGTTACGACCCGCTGGCCCGTTCGCTGGTCGAGGAGGGCATCGTCCCCTACGAACGTTACACATGGCTCAAACAGAAACCCGTGCGTCTCTACCTCTACACCCCGAAGGACCCCGGCGCCGAAATCGAGATCGTCGGCACGGACCACATCCGCAACCGCGATTTCCGCGTGGTCACACGGATCGAACGCTAAACCAAGCATCCCTAAACACTACCTGATATGAGAAAATTCTACAAAATGATCGGTGCGCTGATCGTACTGGTATCGGTTACCCTCTCCACCCTCGCAGCCCAGCCGGCCGCCGAGGTCAGGGGAACCGTTACCGACGGCGACAGCGGCAGGCCGCTGGCCGGCGTGAGCGTCGCGCTCTCCGGCTCGGCAACGTCAACCACGACCGACGCGAAGGGCGCCTATGCCATCCGGGTCCCCTCCGCCGCGGCCGTACTCGAATTCTCCCGCGAAGGCTATCTCGCCCGGAAAGTCCCGACCGAGGGACGGACGCAGGTCGACGTCGCACTGAAACCCGCGCCCCGCGAAACGGGCGTCGTGAAGGGCATCGTGACCGACAGCGACAACGGCGTCCCGCTGGCCGGCGTGACCGTCGTCATCTCGGGTTCCGCCCGGGGAACCACGACCGACGCCAAAGGCGCCTACACCCTCTCCGTGCCGTCCGCCGAGTCGGTCCTCGACTTCTCCTATCTGGGCTATGTGCCCCAGAAGATCCGGGTCGGCAACCGCTCGCAGGTCGACATTTCGCTGGTCGCCGACAACAAGGACATCGACGAGGTGGTCGTGATCGGTTACAGCGAGGTGAAGAAAACCGACCTCACGGGTTCGGTGACCAACGTCAAGATGGGCGACATCAAGGACATTCCGGTCGTCTCGGTCGATCAGGCCTTGCAGGGCCGCGTGGCCGGCGCCGACATCATGTCCACGTCGGGCGACCCGACCGCCTCGACCTCGATCCGCATCCGCGGAACGCGTTCGATCACCGCTTCGAACGAACCGCTGATCGTCGTCGACGGCATCATCGACGCCGTGCAGGACCTGAGCGACATCAATTCGGCGGACATCGAGTCGATCTCGGTGTTGAAGGACGCCTCGTCGACGGCCATCTACGGCGCACGCGGATCGAACGGCGTCATCATCGTCACCACGCGAAAGGGCAATCCCACGGTGAGCAAACCGTGGATCACGCTCAAGGCCGACATGGGCTTCTCGCAACTGCCCCGCAACCTCGACGTGATGAACGCCACGGAGTTCGCCCTCTACCGCAACGACGTGACCTATTTCAACTGGCAGATGGGCAACCGCCCGGTTCAGGACTATACCTACAACGACCCCTATTCGCTGGGCAAGGGCACCAACTGGATCGACGAAATCACCCGCACGGCTCCTTACCAGAACTACAACCTCTCGGTGTCGGGCCGTTCGAAGACGAGCAGCTATTTCGTATCGCTGGGTTACAGCGACATTCAGGGCATCGTCGACGACAGCGGTTTCCAGCGCACGACGGCCCGCGTCAACGTGTCGCACGACTTCGCCAAATGGTTCACGGCAGGCGTCAACTCGTCGCTCTCCTACCGCGACGAGGCCAACAACAAAGCCAACATCGGCGGCTCGTCGGTGTGGAACGCCGCGACCTATCTGGCTCCCGTGCTGGGTCCCGAGGACACCTACAACCCCTTCTACGGCTCGGGCCAGACGATCAACAACCCGCGCTACACGATCAACCTGAACGAGAACACGCTGGAGCGCTTCGCCTCGACCAACACGCTGTATGTGGACATCAAACCCATCGAGGGGCTGAAGATCAGCAGCAAGTTCACCTACTACCTCTACCAGCGCCACGACTACCGTTTCTACCCGAGCACGCTCCCGGTCAAGAACGAGGGCGAGGGCGGCGAGGGCTACCGCGCCGAATACGACACGCGCACGCTCTCGACCGAGAACACGGTGACCTATGCCTACACCGCCAAGACGGGACACTATTTCGACGTGATGGGCGGTTTCACGGGTTCGAAATCGCGGCTCAACGGCTTCGACCTCAACGCCAAGGGGCTGATCGTCGACGACAACAAGTGGAACAACATGAACGGCATCTACGACAAGGAGAACTACACGAGCACCTCCTACACCAACTACATCACGAAGATGTCGGTGCTGGCCCGCGTGAACTACAACTACAAGAAACGCTACTACCTGACGCTGACCGGCCGTTACGACGGTTCGTCGAACTTCGCCGCCAACCACAAGTGGGGCTTCTTCCCCTCGGCGGCCGTCAAGTGGAACATCTCGAACGAATATTTCATGCGCCGCGTGCGCTGGATCGAGGAGCTGTCGCTGCGCGTGAGCGCCGGCCGCACGGGTAACGACGCCATCAAGCCCTACCGTTCGATCGAGGCCTACACCTCGACCTCGGGCGGCTACCTGCTGGGCGGCTCGCAATCGACGGCGTTCTATCCGGTGCGCGTGGCGAGCGATAACCTGACGTGGGAGACCACCGACCTCTACAACGCCGCCATCGACGCCTCGCTGTTGAAGAAGCGCCTGAACATTACCTTCGAGGCCTACATCTCGAAGACCCGCGACCTGCTGCTTTCGGTTCAGAAGGCCGCGCAGTCGGGCTACACGAGCCATTTCGAAAACATCGGCCGCACGTCGAACAAGGGCGTGGAGCTGACCGTCGAGACGCGCAACATCGTCAAGCCCAAATTCTCGTGGTCCACGTCGCTCACGCTCTCGCACAACAAACAGATGGTCGAGGACATCGGTTCGGAGGATTTCGTCAGCGCCATGAACAGCCCCGGCAACAGCCAGTACATGATGTACGGCTATGTCAAGGGCCGCCCGCTCAACGCCCTCTGGGGCTTCAAGTACGGCGGCGTGTGGCACAATCAGGAGGAGATCGAGCGCAACAAGGTGACCAACACCTACGTTTCGGCCACGACCTCGCTCAGCCCCGGCCTGCCGCGCTACATCGACACCAACAACGACGGTTCGCTGGACCAGAAGGACTTGGTCTATCTGGGCAACGCCGATCCCACGATCTACGGCGGCCTGCAAAACACGTTCAACATCGGGCAACTGAAAGTCGGCGTCTACTTCGCCTATTCGCTCGGCGGCAAGATCTACAACTACTCGGAGCTTTACATGGCCGGAACCTACTCCTCGAACCAGTACCGCTACATGGCCAATTCGTGGCATCCGGTGCGCAATCCCGATTCCAACCTGCCGCGTGCAGGCGCCGTTCAGGTGCACGTCCCGAGCGACCTGCAGGTGCACGACGCGTCGTACCTGCGTCTGAAAAACGTCTCGGTGGGCTACACGTTCGACCTGCGCAAGCGGGTGAAATGGCTGCGCGACATCACGCTGAGCGTCAGCGGCGAGAACCTCTACCTGTGGTCGAAATACAACGGCTTCGATCCCGACGTTTCGACGTCGAGCGAGAGTTCGACCCTGCGGCGCGTCGACATGGGCGCCTATCCGCGGGCGCGCACGGTGATCTTCAGCGTCCAAATCCGCTACTAACCAAAAACGACTACGATTATGAAATCGATGAAAATAGTTTTGCTGACGGTCGCGGCAGCACTCGCAAGTGCCTGCTCGCTTCAGGAATCGCCCGAATTCTTCGTCAACCGGAGCAATTTCTACCGTAACAAGTCGGAGTGCATAGCCGGCCTGAACAGTTGCTACATTCCGCTCAAGACGATCTACAACTTCAACTTCGGCGTGATGACCGAAGGCGTCACCGACCTGTTGTACCATAACTCGCCGACGGTCTACGACTCGCGCCTCGAAATCTCGCCCGCGCTGCCCGGCTACGGGGCCACGGTGTGGACGCAGGGCTACAAGGCCGTGATGTACTGCAACGCCGCCATCGAGGGCATCCGCAACGCCACGGTGAGCGAGGACGACCGCAGCAAGCTGCTGGCCGAGGGCGTGATCCTGCGGGCGATGTACTACTACCTGCTCACGTCGGTCTTCGGCGACGTGCCGTTCTACACGGTGGACGTCAACACTGAGGAGCTGCTCAACCAGACGGCCCGCCTGCCGCGCATGTCGGCCGTCGAGACGCGCAACTACCTGATCGAAGAGCTGATGAAGGTCGTCCCCGACTTGGATCAGGTGCGTTCGTCGGAGATCGCCGACAACCGCATGGGAGCAGCCGTCGGCTGGATGCTCGCCGCCAAGATGGCGATGTGGAACAAGCAGTGGGACACGGCGCTCGAAGCGCTCGCGGAACTGGAGAAGATCTACGGCTCGCTCGACCAATACCCGCTTTCGGACGTTCCGTTCCGCATGAAGAACACCCCCGAGTCGATCCTCGAGATCCAGCACTCCTACACTTCCGGCGGGCTGATCTACACCTCGAACTACGCCTGTATCTGCATGCCCAACCAGACCACCGCCGAGTCGGGGTCCGATGTTTTCGACGGCGTGAAGATCGAGGAACTGGGCGACGATGCCAACGTGTGGCCCGGCCTGCGGCCCAATCTGGTCTTCAGCGCCGGTTTGCAGACCCGCACGGGCGGCGACCGCCGCGTGGAGATGAACCTCGCGTGGGAGTACGGCGGGCAGGAGTTCAAGAGCGTCGGGACGCGTCCGTGGCTCGGCCCGAAGTTCTGGTGCCCCGGCATGCGCGACAGCTACGATTCGAACAACTACAAGGTGTTCCGTTACGCCGACGCCGTGCTGATGATGGCCGAGTGCTGGTGCATGAAGGAGAATCTGGAACAGACCAAACTGTATCTCAATCAAGTGAAGAACCGCGCGGGCATCGCCGAGTTCTCGGTCTTCAAGAGCTGGGAGCGCACGCTCGAGGAGATTCAGAACGAGCGCGCCCGCGAACTGATCGGCGAGTTCCAGCGCAAGTTCGACCTCGTGCGGTGGGGCATCTGGTACACGAAGACCCTCGAATCGGCCGATTACGAGACCGTGCGCAACGCCATCCTGCCCTGCCACGAGTACTACCCGATTCCCGACACGCAGGTGGTCTATTCGGGCTATGCGCTCGACAACAAGGAGTATGAGAAATACGGACTTTAACCTAAAAAACGGAACATTATGAGATTCAGCTATAAAGGCATTGCATGGCTGGCGGCGCTCTGCGGAGCGCTGGGCGGCTGCAACGAGCCGTTCGAACCGACGATACGGCTGGCCGTGGACCAGAATCTGGTCGCATTGCCGGCGACGGAGGGCATGACCCGCGTGATGGTCTACTCGACCGGAAACTGGTCGCTCTCCGTGGATTCGGAGTCCGGGGACGCATGGGCGCGGATCGACCGGAAGTCGGGCCGCGAGAACGGCGATTTCCTCTTCGAATACGACACCAACGGCGGTCTGTCGCGCAAGGCGACGATCCGCATCCAGTCCGGGGACCGTACCTGCGAGGTGGTGATGTCCCAAGCCGCGGGAATCACCGACCCGACGCTGACCGTCACACCCGGAAGCGTCGCGCTGCTGGCCGACGGATGCCCTGTGGAGATGGTTCTCTCCAGCAACCTCGGCCCCGATCTGGAGCGCGTACAGCACGAGATTTCCTACGGCGAGGAGAGCGGCGAGGGATGGATCGGCGACGTAACGCTCGACGATCAATCGCTGCGTTTCACGGTGGCGGACAACGCGACCGGGGCGATGCGCTTCGCCACGATAACCCTTTGGGTCACCGACGGCAACGACACACGCTACGAAACCCGCGCCACCGTCACGCAAAGCGCCGAAGCGCTGCGCCTGACGATGACGCCCGCCGAAGAAACCCACGCGGCGGCGGCCTACGGCGAGACGTTCGAACAGGCTTTCGAGTGCAACATCCCGGCGGTTTACGGCGAAATAACGCTCGTGTGCGACTACCTGACGGGGGCCGAAGGGTGGCTGACGAATTACCGGATCGACCGCGAAACGGGTCTGCTGAGCGTGAAGGTCCCGGCCAATCCCGCCGCGCCGCGTTCGGCGCGCTTCGCCCTGCATTACGACAACGGCAAGGGGGGGGGTATAACCACCGACTATGTGACCCTGACGCAGGAGAAGTGTGACATCGGCGGCATGGAAGGCGACCAGATGGAGCACGAGAAGGACGACAACGAGTGGTAACCGATAAAACAGACGTGAAAATGAAAAAGATACAGAACCTATTGATCGCCTGCGGCCTGCTGCTCGCGGGGTGTTCCGAGACTCCCGAAGAGGCTGCCGGACTGCCCGGACCCGATCCGGTGAAATATGTTTCGCTGCGCCTCGACACCGGCGCCGGTACGCGCGCCGAACTGGACGGCGACCTGCGGGTGAAGTTCCAGCCGGGCGACATGATCGACATCAACGGCGTGGCCTACGAGGTCTTCCTGCTCGACGACGGAACGGCGGCCGTGCCCGAAGTCCCCGAGGCCGACCGTTACGAGGCGGTATTCCCCTCGGTTTGCAATTTCCTCCAGCAGACGAAGGAGTCGCCCAACTTCAAACTGCCGCTGGCACAGTTCCATGCCGGTCCCGGCACGTTCGGCCGCAATGCGATGCCGATGTACGGCGAGGCGACGGGCATCGACGAAGAGAAGGGCTATGTGAACATCCGGCTGCACAACATGTGCGGCGTGCTGAAACTGACGCTGAAAGGTTCGGCGACGATCAATTCGATCCTCGTCAAGGACCGTTCGGGCGCCCCGATCTCGGGTTACGCCACGCTCGGGACGGACAACGGGGGTAGCAAAATCCTCGTGCCGGGCACGGCGAGTTCGGCCCGCTCCTACCATCTGGTGATGAACTGCGGCGGTGCGGGCGAAGGCGTCGCGCTGAGCGAAAACGGCACCGATTTCTACATCGTGCTGCCCGTCCGCGAGTATACCTCGGGGCTGAAAATCCGCATCACCGACCGTTCGCACCGGGCGATGACCGTCGATTCGCCGACGCCGCGCACGATCAAACGGAACGTCGTAACCGAGACCCCGGCCATCACATATGCCCCCGACGCCGACCTGATCTTCGCCGAGTATTTCGACGCCTGCGTGTGGGGCGGCGACTATGTGGGCAACACGAAGGGCTATTCGCCCACGCAGACCGGGCAGCAGCAGGCCGACGGCAGTCTGGCCGGAACCACCGCGGCCGGATCGGCCACGGGCGTCGAGGAGGCTCCCTTCTATGTGATGGAAAACGCGGCCGGCACGGCGGATTACACCAATGTCTGGAATGCGGCGCCAAGTGCATCAGGCGGTAATGTTACGGCCGAATATCTGCGCAATCGGAACCTCTACGACTGGACCTTTCTGTACCGGTGTTCGGAATTTCAAGGTTGCCTGCGCATCAGTTCACCTACGTTGGGCCGCGGCAAAATCCATTCTCCGACAATGAAAAACATTACCGACGGCGCCGCACATAAAGCGCAGATCACATTCCGTGTCAGTTGCGCAGCCGGCGCCGATCAAACCGACAACCTCGGCTGCTGGCTGGGCGACGGACCGACCGGCAAGAACAACGGGGAAATCTGCGAAGAGATTTACATCAACGGCGAATCGGTCTCCGTCACCAACAAGCAGTTCGCCTACATTCCGATTTCCAAGATCGGAAGCTCCGGCTGGTCCGAAGTGCGGTTGGTCGTCAGCGGATTTACCAAGATCAGTGCATTCAATTTCATGAAACAGCAGAATACGAATACGACGAAGACCCTCTTTTTCGTCGACGACATCGAGGTCCGCCTGCTGGATTGACAAACCCGTTTAAAACAAAGCTACCATGAAAACGATAAACAGTTGGAAACTGCTGCTGCTGACAGCCCTCGCAGGTTGTGCAGCCGCCTGCACCGATGATCCGGACGAAGTGCCCGTCATCGAACTCGGTGCCGTGAAAGGCGAATACATCGTGCCGGCACAGAGCGGCACGGTCGAGGTCGAGGTTTACAGCAACCGCGGCTGCAACGTCTCGTTCCTCGAAGCGACTCCTTGGGCCGAGGCCCACACCGGACGGATTCCGGGCGACGGCGCCTTCAGCGTCACCTACGGAGCCAACGACTCCTTCGCCCGCGTGGCGCGCCTGCTGCTGCAGGACGACAGCGGCCGCCGCCGCGACACGGTCTACATCCGTCAGGAGGGGCTGATCGAGGAGCGGCTGGTGTTCCCGGCGCCGAACATCTCGGTGAAGGGCAGCGCCGCCGAAGGGTCCGTTTCGGTCCCGCTCGACACCAACATCGGCTCGGAGCGCCTCACGACGAAGGTAGTCTATCCCGACGAGAACGCGTCCGGCTGGATTTCCGACGTGCGCATCGACGATGCGGCGGGCAGACTGCTCTTCGCCACGCAGGCCAATCCCGATCAGGAGAACATGCGCTCGGCGGAGATAACCCTCTCGTTCACCAACGGCTGGGACAAGGTCACCGCCACCAAACTCTATATCGTGCAGGCCAACGCCCGCGACGATTTCGGAACGGAGAAGACGTTCGCCGAGATCCGCGCCCTGTGCGGTCCCGGACAGGTCGTGACCATCGAAAACGACTATTACATCTCGGCATGGGTGGTCAGCGACGCCGCGGGCGGCAACATGGGGGCCAACCCCATGACCACCGAATCGACGATCAACTACGAGATGTGCAAGAAGACCGCCTACGTCGAGAGCATCGACGGCAGCATGGGTTTCCTGATCGAGACCGAAACGGCCGACGACAACATCTTCATGCGTTACAGCCGCATCCAGCTCTCGCTCAAGGGCGTGCGGCTCGTACACGACACCGATCCCGGCCGTTTCGCCCTCAAAGGCGTGAAATCGGCCATGATCATCAGCTCGGAACTGGGCACGGCGGCGGACATTCCGCGCAAGGAGAAGCGCATCGGCCAGCTGACCGACGACGACATCTACACCTACGTCACGCTCACCGACTGCGAACTGCCGATCCGCAAGGGCCCGCTGACGCCGATCAACGAGGGTTACGCCAACGCCACGGGCGCCAACCGCACGGAAAAGTGCGCGTCGCTCGTGCGCGACATCGAGGGCGAGCACATCTACCTCTACACCAACACGACGTGTCTCTACCGCCGCGACGGCAGCCGCCTGCCCTACGGTTCGGGCAAACTCTCGGGCATCGTCGTCCACGAGCTGTTCCCGCGCTTCGAGTGGGAGGACAACGCGAGCGGCGACGACGAATCGTACGGGTATATCGGCCGCTACCAGTTGCGCCACGTTTCGAAATCGGATTTCGACGGACTGGCCGAAGATTTCGAGGACAGTTTCTCGGCGCTGCTGACCGAATACCGCTTCCTGCAGTACGACAACAACAAGGTCTACCCCACCTACGGCACGAACGGCTACCTCACGCACAGCTACAAGGACGGCACCGGCGCCATCAAGATTCTCGCCAACGAGGATTTCAGCTACCTCGGCCCCGTGGGCAACAAATCCTCGTTCATCTTCGGGTCCAACATCGGCAACGTCAACGGCATGGGCATCATCCTCGAGGACGGGACCGACTGGTGGCGCGACAATCCCGACGTGAACAGCAACACGTCGGGCGATACGTCGGGCGGCGGCAAGGGCAAGGTGCCCCGCAAGAACAACGCCGAAGGCCCGGCATGGGTCGACTGGTACTGGTGGGACAAGGCCAACGACCGCGGCCACGCGTGGATCGTGAACTTCTCGACCGAAGGGATCTCGACCGACGTGCTGTCGATGCAGGTGAGTGTCCTGAACGACCGTTACGACAGCGGCAAATACGGTTCGCCGCGCTATTTCGACGTGGCATGGTCCGAGACGGGCGACATGAACGCCGACGGCGACTGGACCTACATCGCCTCCTACACCGTGCCCGACATGGCGCGCTGGTCCCCCGCCACACGCTACTGGCAGTATGCGGGCTGGAAACCCGTCGATGTGAAGCTGCCGCTCGAAATGCTCGGCAGGAAGAACGTCTACATCCGGCTGCAGGCGGCCCGGAACCTCGGCGGAAGCCTCGACGAGTACGCCGCGCAGCCGATCGACTCGCCGTCGTGCATGAATTACTTCGCCATCCGTTACAACAAGAAATAACGCGCAGCCGGCCGGGACAGGAGCGACCTGTTCCGGCCGCTGACGCCAGAATCCCGAACTTATGCATAAAATACTGACCCTCGCCGCACTGCTCCTCTCCGTCGCGTGCGCCGAGGTCCCGCAACCCGAAATCAACGTCATTCCCCGGCCCTTGTCGGCGGAACAGGGCAACGGCACGTTCCGTCTCGGCCGCAACTGCAAAATCGGTTACGACGACCCTTCGCTGCAATCCGTCGCCGGACTGTGCGCCGGCTACCTGACCGAAGAGGGCGTGCGAAAGCCCGTCGTTACGGACAAACCCGTACACAAAGGCATCGACCTGCAACTGGACGGCACGCTCGCCGGCGAAGAATATACCCTGAACGCGACGACGAAAGGCGTATCGATCTGCGGAGGCTCGCCCCGGGCGGTGCTTTACGGCGTGCAGACCCTGCGTCAGATCGTCGACGGCGACCGGGTTCCCGTCGTGGAGATCCGCGACAGGCCCTCTTTCGGCTATCGCGGCGCGATGTTCGACGTGGCGCGCTATTTCTACCCTGTGGAGGATGTCAAACGGTTCATCGACATCATGGCGCTCCACAAGCTCAACACCTTCCACTGGCACCTGACGAACGATCAGGGATGGCGCATCGAGATCAAACGCTATCCCGAACTGACGCGTATCGGCTCGCAGCGCAGGGAGACGCTGATCGGCCATTACAAAACCTCGAACGAGTATGACGGAAAGCCCCACGGCGGCTATTACACGCAGGATGAGATCCGCGAAGTGGTGGCCTATGCCGCCGAACGCTGCATCGACGTCATTCCCGAGATCGAGCTTCCCGGACATTCGATGGCGGCCCTCGCGTCGTATCCGTGGCTGGGGTGCACGAAAGGGCCCTACGAGGTGCGCACGACGTGGTATTACAGCAGCGACGTGCTCTGCGCAGGCCGTGAAACGACCTTCGAATTCCTCGAAAACGTGCTTTCGGAGGTGCTCGAACTCTTCCCGTCGAAATACATCCACGTCGGCGGCGACGAATGCCCCAAGGTGCGGTGGAAAGCGTGTCCCGACTGCCAGCGCCGCATTCGCCGGGAGGGGCTGAAGGACGAGAACGCCCTCCAGAGCTACTTCGTGTGCCGCATCGAGAAGTGGCTCCACGCCCACGGCCGCGAAATGATCGGCTGGGACGAACTGCTCGAAGGCGGCGTGACGCCCTCGACTATCGTCATGTCATGGCGCGGCACGGAGGGCGGCATCAAGGCCGCGAAGCTCGGCAACCGGGTAATCATGTCCCCGCGGTTCTACTTCTACCTCGACTATTACCAGACCTCCGACCCGGAGAAGAACGGCGAGCCGCTCTCGATCGGCCGCAACGTCCCGATCCGCAAACTCTACGGCTACGACCCCTTCGACCAGCTCGACGAGTCGCAAAGCCGCAACATCCTCGGCGTGCAGGCCAACCTGTGGACCGAGTACATCGCCACGATGGACCATGCCGAGTACATGCTGCTGCCGCGGCTGGCGGCCATGTCGGAGGTGGCGTGGGCGACGGAAAGGCGCGACTACGACGATTTCGTGCGCCGGCTCGGAACGCTGCGCGGTCTGTACGACCGCGAGGGGTACCGCTATGCCGATTTCGTCTTCCGGGGTATCGAATAACGCACCATAAAAATCCAAAGAAGTGAAAATACACCTGTTTGCGGCCCTCCTCGCCGTCCTAACCGCCGCATCTGCCACAGCGAAACCCTCCGCCGAGCGGTGGCTCGATCCGACATGTTTCGCAGTGAACCGCGCCCCGATGCGCACGAGTTTCATCGTCTTCCCCACGGCCGCCGCAGCCGTTCCCGAAAACGACTACACCCGCTCGCCCCTCTACCGGACGCTCAACGGCGAATGGGCCTTCCTGCGTGCCGACCGCCCGGGCGCCGAGTCCGAAGGCTTCTTCCGCGTCGGCTACGACGACTCGTCGTGGGGCACAATGCCCGTGCCGGGTATCTGGGAGCTGAACGGCTACGGCGACCCTGTCTACACGAACAAGCCCTATCCGTGGCACAAGTTCTTCGAGGTGAAGGCTCCG
>ERZ857503.951-NODE-951-length-19082-cov-4.615546_pt1 | contig 19082 bp, 18 predicted proteins | sample MGYA00519766_ERZ857503 | MGnify/ENA primary metagenome ERZ857503 (study PRJEB31778, sample SAMEA3449345) | human gut metagenome | biome: human gut; feature: human-associated habitat; material: faeces | place: United Kingdom | collected 2010/2012 ...
CGCCGATGTCCGCCTGCTTCAGGGCCGGGGCGTCGTTGACGCCGTCGCCGGTCATGGCCACCAGATTGCCCCGCTCCTGCCAGGCCCGGACGATGCGGATCTTGTGCTCCGGGGACACCCGGGCATACACGCTGACCCTGGGTACGAACTCCCGCAGTTCCTCATCGCTCATGGACTCAATAACGGCACCCTCCACGGCCTCGGTGCCGGGGGTGAGGATGCCGATCTCCTTGGCGATGGCGGAGGCGGTGACCTTGTGGTCGCCGGTAATCATGATGGGCCGGATGCCGGCGGCGATGCACTCACCGACGGCCGCCTTGGACTCCTCCCGGGGCGGGTCCATCATGGCGATGAGGCCCAGGAACTGGAGGTCGTTCTCATCCTCCAGGCCGATGGCGGGGGCGGTCAGCATCCGCTTGCCGAAGGCCAGCACCCGCAGGCCCTGCTGGGACAGCTCCTCATTCATCCGCTCGATCTCCGCCTTCTCCTCCGGAGAGAGGCGAGTGCGGTCCAGCATCACGTCCACGGCCCCCTTGGTCAGCATGGTCAGGCCGTCCGGCAACTGGTGGACCGTGCTCATCAGCTTCCGGTCGGAGTCAAAGGGCAGCTCCGCCAAACGGGGATACTTGCCCCGCGCCTCCGCCTCGTCGAAGCCGTAGCTCTCGCCCAGGCGCACCAGGGCGGTCTCTGTGGGGTCTCCCACCTCTCCGGATTCGTTCACCGTGGCGTCGCTGCATAACAGGGCGGCACGCAGCAGCTCCCGCTGTTCCGGGCGAGAGAAGTCCGCCCCGTCCGCCGGGATGATCTGGCCCCCGGTGCAGAGCTTCTTCACAGTCATCTTGTTCTGAGTCAGGGTACCGGTCTTGTCGGAGCAGATGACGGACACGCTGCCCAGGCCCTCCACCGCCTGGAGCTTGCGGATGATGGCGTGCTCCCTGGCCATCTTCTGGGTGCCGAAGGACAGTACGATGGTGACGATGGAGCTGAGGGCCTCCGGAATGGCGGCCACTGCCAGGGCCACGGCAAAGAGGAAGGCGTTCATCACATTCTCGCCCCGCAGGAACACACTGACGGCAAAGAGGAGGGCGCAGATGACCAAAATGCCGATGGAGAGCTTGCGGCCGAACTGGTCCAGGCTCACCTGAAGAGGGGTCTTTTTCTCCTCCGTGCTCTTCAACAGGGCGGCGATCCTGCCCATCTCTGTGTGCATACCGGTGGATGTCACCAGGAACCGGGCCCGGCCGTAGGTGACGAAGCAGCCGGAGAACACCATGTTCTTGCGGTCTCCCAGCGGCACGTCGCCGTCGATGTCCGCCAAGTCCTTCTCTACCGGCAGGCTTTCGCCGGTGAGGGCGCTCTCCGCGCACTTCAGGCTGGCGCACTCCAGCAACCGGCCGTCGGCGCAGATGGAGTCGCCGGCCTCCAGCACCACCACGTCGCCCACGGTGACCTCCCGGCCGGGGAGCTGGACCACCTGACCGTCCCGCACCACCTTGGCGGTGGGGGCGGACATCTGCTTCAAGCTGTCCAGGGACGCGGTGGCCTTCACCGTCTGCACCGTGCCCAATATGGCGTTCATGGTGATGACCGCCAGGATGACCGCCATGCTCTCCACATCCCCCAGGATGGCGGAGACGACGGCGGCTAAGATCAGAATGATTACCAGAAAGTCCGCGAACTGCTCCAGAAAAATCCGCAGGACGCTCTTCCTCCCGCCCTCCTGCAGCTCATTGGGGCCATAATGCTCCAGGCGGCGGGCGGCCTCCGCGCCAGTCAGGCCCTCCGGGGTGCTGCTCAACTCCTGAAACAGCTCTTCCCGGCTCTTCTGCCAGATGGTCTTTTCCGTTTTCATAAAACTCCTTCTTTCCGGCAAGACGCAAAAAAGACGAGACTTTTGCGTCAATGCCTCTGCATTGATACAAAAGTCTCGCCGTTTCAACCCGAAGCGGGGCCGAAGCCCGTACTGACGCCGTTGGGTACACAATCAAATGTGCCAGCTACTCCCTTTTGGTACTGAAGGCACTATACTCCATTTTCCCCACATTGTCAATCCCTAATCTTCCACTATTTTCATTTTTTCCGCCGGTCAAACAGCCAGCCGATGCCCATGACCGCGGCGTACACCACCAGATAGTACAGCACGGTCACTCCATACCCGGCAAAGGCGGCATACACCATAAAAGCACAGGCGCACAGGGCCAGAGCCGGCATGACGAACCGCCGGAAAGGGTTCAGGTCCGTGCTCTTCCGCATGAATTGAATGAACATGGGCACATACATGCCGTACAGAGTGATGATCGGCAGCTCCGAGGAGTCGAAGCTGAAGGGACCGAACCAGGGGCCGCCCACGTTGGCGCCATAGAAGTACACCAACCACAGTGCGGAGAGGCCCAGGCTAACCAGGGCGGAGTTGCCCGCCATATTGGTCACCGGGTCCACCTGGCGGAACAGCTCCGGCATCGGTCCTTCGTTCCGGACCGCCAGAGCGTACATCCCCCGACAGCAGGAGAGCGTTAAGCCGTTCAGGGTCCCCAGGCAGGAGATGACGATCAGCACGAACACCACTGTGCCCGCCGTCTCCCCGAACACCCGCTGGAAGGCCATCTTGGCCGCTGCCTCGCCGCTGGCCATCAGCTCCTCCGTCGTCACTGCGCCGGTGAGACCGATGTAGTAGAGAATATAGGTGAGCACCACGATAAAAGAGCCCACCACCAGGGCTCGGGGCAGGGTCCGCTTGGCATCCCGCAGCTCCGCGTTGATGGAGGTGGCCAAGATCCACCCCTCATAGGCGAAAGCTACCGCCACGGTAGAGGCCATCAGCCCCTCGCCGGTGGAGATGGCGCCGGTACTCATGGTGGCGAAGTTCTCCGCCATGCGGCCATTCATCATGCCCACCGCCGCGCCGCAGACGGCCATCAGCGCCAGGGGGATCATCTTGATGACAGTGGTGGACACCTGGAACCTGCCTGCCAGCCTGGGTGCCAGGGCGTTGAGCACGTGGTCCAGGCACAGCATCGCCCCGGCGATGGTCATGCAGGCGCCGCCGGTGATGTCCCAGCCCAGCAGTACACAGAAGTACCGGGCGGAGATCCAGGCCAGGGCGGACACCAGGCAGGGCGTGTACAGCACTGCCATGAACCAGCCCACGTAGTAGGCGTACCGCCGGCCCACGGTGGCCTCGGCGTAGTCCACCAGGCCGCTGACCTTTTCATACCGGGTGGCCATGGTGGCGAACACATAGGAGCAAATAATCATGATGGCGCCCACGATTCCCCACGCCAGGATCCCCAGAGGCATGTTGCCCTTGGTGGCCTGGAGCACCTTTTCCGCCTTGAAAAACACACCGGAGCCAATGACGATTCCCACTACCATGCAGATGGCCGTGGGCAGGCCGTACCGCTTTTCCATGGCTCTCCCCTTTCTCTATTTAAAGCTTTCCTGTGGCATCCCTTTAAAGGGCAGTAGAAGAAGGATACCACAACTCTGCACAAATTGCAATCTATTTTCTGCGCTTTTCGACAGCAGTATGCAAAAAAAACGCCCCCATTCCGGGGCGCGTTTCTTTGGTCATGCTGTGATCTTTTTTGTAAGCGCCGAGCTGCTTGCTCTCCCATTACTTGGAACACAATGTCCCGCATCCGGTCCCGGGTGTCGCATCCCCCAGCCGCTTGGCGCGGCCGGGGGCCCTGCATCTCACTGGTGCGGGCAGGCAGAGCCCGCCCGCGCCAAGGTCCCGGCTCCGCCGGAACGCTTGAATGCCGGACGCTCGGCACCCACGCTGCACTCACTCTCCCATCACTTGGAACACAATGTCCCGCACCCGGTCCCGGGTGTCGCACTCGATGAGGGTCAGGTTCTGCCAGGGCCCTACAGTGATTTTGCCGTTCACAAAAGGCACCGTGATGAAGGGGGACAGCAGCGCCGCCTTGATGTGGGAGGAGCCATTGTCGTCATGCCAGGTCTCATGATGCCAGTAAGGCACCACCCGCCCCTTCTCATCCAGATAGGGGGAGAACACATCCAGCGCCGCCTTCAGGTCGTGGTTCACAATGCCCGGCTCGAACTCCAGGGTCGTCAGGCCCGCCACGCCGCCGGTGGTGAAGCCGGTGACCGTCCCGGCAGAGATGCCGTGCTGCCGGCATGCCTCCTCCACTGCGTGCTGAAAGTCCTCCGTCACGTCGATCATGCCCATGTGGGCCTTGGTGTGGTATGTCTTTTTCTCCGTGTAAACTGCCATCTTCCATGCCTCCTCTGTTTTTTGCATTGTAACACAGTTCCGCCCATGTTACAATGGGAGAAGAGCATTCCCCGCCCTCCGGCGGGAGAGAGGAGGCAGCCGCCCATGGAGTGCGGAATCGTCACCGTGGACCTCCACGGCAGGAACACCTATCAGGCCAAGGTCACGGTGGATGCCCTGCTCCGCCGGGCCGGGGCCGGGACGTACCGGCTCCGCCTGATCCATGGCTGTCATCAAGGCACGGCCCTGCGGGACTTTCTCCAGGTGGAATACGGGCACCACCCGCAGGTGAAGCGCCTGCTCCGCTCCCCCGACGGGGGCGCCACAGATCTGGTGCTGCGGGAAATGACGGAATGATTGAGGAGGTGCGCCTATGCGCATTGCGCTGATCCAGATGCCGGTGCTTCCGGACAAAGGGAAAAACATCCAGACCGCCTGCGGCAAAATCCGGGAGGCGGCCAAGAATGGAGCGGACTTCGCCGTGCTGCCGGAGATGTTCTGCTGCCCCTACGACAACAGCTGCTTCGGCGCCTACGGCGAACCGGAGGGCGGCGAGGCCCAGACGGCCCTGTCCCACCTGGCAGCGGAGCTGGGGCTCTACCTCGTGGGCGGGACTGTGCCGGAGCTGTCGGAGGGTCGGATCTACAACACCAGCTACGTCTACGGCCCCGACGGCCGCCAGCTGGCCAAGCACCGGAAGGCCCACCTGTTTGATATCGACGTCCAGGGGGGACAGCGGTTCCGGGAGTCGGACACCCTCTCCCCGGGAAATGCCATCACCACCTTCGAGACGGCCTTCGGCACCATGGGGCTGTGCGTCTGCTTCGACCTGCGGTTCGAGGAGCTGGCCCGGTGCATGTGCCTGCGGGGGGCAAAGGTGATCTTCGTGCCGGCGGCCTTCAACATGACTACCGGCCCCGCCCACTGGGAACTTCTCTTCCGCCAGCGTGCAGTGGACAACCAGTGCTTCACCGTGGGGGTCTCCCCCGCCCGGGACGAACAGGGCTCCTACGTGGCCTACGGCAACTCCATCGCCGTGGATCCCTGGGGCGCCGTGCTCTGCCGGGCCGGGGCGGAGGAGACAACCCTGTACGCGGACCTGGACGTGGAACGGCTGGAGGCGGTACGGGCCCAGCTGCCCATCCTCTCCGCCCGGCGGACGGATCTGTATGAGGTGCGGGAGAAGTGAGCGGCACAGTCTTCGGCGCATTCTATGACGTGGTCCGGCGGATCCCCGCCGGAAGTGTGTCCACCTACGGCCAGGTGGCGCGGCTGGCCGGGATGCCACGGAGCGCCCGGCTGGTGGGATATGCCATGGCGTCCTGTCAGGACCCAACCGTGCCCTGCCACCGGGTGGTGGACCGCTTCGGCGGTACCAAGGCGGCCTTCGACACCTTTGCCCCCGGCACCCAGCGGGCCCTGCTGGAGGCGGAGGGTGTGGCCTTTCGCCTGGACGGCACGGTGGATCTGGAACAGTGCCTCTGGACACCGGAATCATAAAAACATGAGGAGAGCGGCAAAAGCCGCTCTCCTCTGCTCGTTTCTCACAGCTTCCGGCTGTTGTATGCCTCAATGCCGTGGGCCAGGACCTCCATGGCCCGCCGCAGATCCGCCTGCTTCAGGATATAAGCCAGCCGGACCTCGTCCCGGCCCTTGCCGGGGGTGCCGTAGAAGCCCTCGCCGGGTGCGAACATGACGGTCTCCCCGTTGTCCTGGAACTCCTCCAGCAGCCAGGTCTGGAACTTGTCGGTGTCATCCACCGGCAGCTTGGCCATGAGGTAGAAAGCGCCCTTGGGGCACTCGCACACCACGCCGGGGATCTGAGATAGGCCCTCCATGCAGGTATCCCGCCGCCTGTGGTACTCCTCCCGCACGGCGGAGAAGTAGTCGGAGCCTACGCCGTACAGGGCGGCAGCGCCCAGCTGGTCCAGCGTGGCCGCGCACAGGCGTCCCTGGCAGATCTTCAGGGCCTGGGCCATCAGTTCCCGGTTCCGGGACACCAGGATGCCCACCCGGGCGCCGCAGGCGGAGAACCGCTTGGAGATGGAGTCCACCACCACCACGTTCTCGGCCGCATCGTCAAACTGGGCCATGGAGGCCAGAGGCTCGCCGCCGTAGACGAACTCCCGGTACACCTCGTCGCTGATAAGGAACAGGCCGTGCTCTTTGGCGATGTCCGCCATCAGGCGCATCTCCTCCGGGGAGAGGACCACGCCGGTGGGGTTGCCGGGGTTGGTCACCAGGATGGCCCGTGTGTGCTCGTTGATCAGGGGCTCGATTCGCGCCCGGTCGGCGTAGCGGTAGCCCTCCTCCGGAGTTGTGGGGATAGGCCGGATCACGCCGCCGGTGACACTGACAAAGGTGTTGTAATTGGGATAGAAGGGCTCCGGGATCAGGATCTCGTCCCCCTCGTCCAGAATGCAGGTCAGGGCCATCTGCAGCGCCTCGCTGCCGCCGGCGGTGGCGTAGATGTCCGATTGCTCCAGGTGGATGCCCAGGTTGGCGTAGTAGCCCTGCACCGCCGTCAGAAACTCAGACACGCCGGGGGCCGCCGCATAGGCCAGCACTGGGTCCTGGAAATTCTTCACCGCGTCAAAGAAGGCCTTGGGCGTCTCAATGTCCGGCTGGCCGATATTCAGATGATAGATCTTGCGGCCCTTGGCCTCTGCCGCCAGCTCATAGGGCAGAAACTTCCGCATGGGAGAGAGCTCACACCGCTGAATCTTGCTGGAAAATTTCATAAAAAAGACCTCCTTGGTCGGATTTTGTAATCTCATTTACGGCGGCCGGCAATAAAAAACGCCCCTGACATCTCTGTCAGGGGCGAACATTCCATTCCGCGGTACCACCCTGATCTGCCTCCGGATGGGAGGCATCTCATGTCATCCGGTAACGGGGATGGGCCGTTCCGCTCCTCGCGGACTGCTCCAGAGTGGCTGCCGTGCGGCGTGGGCTGGGGGCTTGCACCGTCTCCCCCTCGCTTCTAAGCCGGTTTCGCAGGGCTGGCTCTGTCATCGCGTTTATGATAGTCCCATTATACGTCTTTGCGGGGATTTGTCAAGCAGAGGTTTTCAGAAATCTCCGCTGAAGGCCTGCATCCGTCAGGTCTCCTCTTCCGTCGGGAAGGGAGGCTCGTCCGCCTCCGGGGCGGGCGCGCCGCCCATCTGCATCTCCTGCCACTGGGCACGGGTGATCAGCAGCTGCCTGGGCTTGGAACCCTCGAAGGGCCCCACGATGCCCCGTTCCTCCATCTGGTCCACCAGGCGGGCGGCCCGGGAGTAGCCCAGCTTCAGCCGGCGCTGGAGCATGGAGACAGAGGCCTGCCCGGTCTCCAGCACCACCTCCACGGCGGCGGGGAGCAGCTCGTCCCCCTCGTCCTCTCCGGCCTCCGGCGCCGCGGCCGCGGCGCCCTTGCCGCCTTTCTCCTTCTCCTGCATGGACTCCTCGATCTTGGCCATGACCTCGTCGGAGTAATGCGCCTCACCGGACTGCTTCACGAACTCCACCACCCGTTCGATCTCCTCCGGAGAGATGAAGCAGCCCTGGACGCGGGTGGGCTTGCCCTGGCCCAGGGGAGCGTAGAGCATATCGCCCTTGCCCACCAGCTTCTCCGCGCCGGTGTTGTCCAGGATGATTCTGGACTCCAGAGAGGATGCCACAGCAAAGGCGATGCGGCTGGGAATGTTGGCCTTCATGAGGCCGGTGATCACATCTGCGGAGGGCCGCTGGGTGGCGATCACCAGATGGACGCCGGCGGCGCGGCCCATCTGGGCCACCCGGCAGATGGACTCCTCCACCTCCTTAGCAGCCACCAACATCAGGTCGGCCAACTCATCAATGACCACCACCACGCTGGGCAGCGTCTCCAGGTCCTCACTGGCCCGGGCCAGGCGGTTGAACTCCTCCAGCTTCTTCACACCATGCTCAGAGAAGGTCTTGTACCGCTTCATCATCTCGAACACCGCCCACTGGAGGGCACCAGCGGCCTTTTTGGGATCCGTCACCACCGGGATCAGCAGGTGGGGAATGCCGTTGTAGGGGGCCAGCTCCACCATCTTGGGATCCACCATGATAAAGCGGACCTCATCCGGGGTGGACTTGTACAGCAGCGACACAATCAGGGAGTTGGTGCACACGGACTTGCCGGATCCGGTGGTGCCGGCGATCAGCACGTGGGGCAGACGCTCGATATCCCCCACGATGTTCCGGCCGCCGATATCCCTTCCCAGGGCGAAAGCCACTTTGGACTTGTGCTCTGTGAACTCCCGGGACTCGATCACGTCCCGGATCAGCACCGGCGTCACCTGCTTGTTGGGCACCTCGATGCCCACCACGGAGATCTTGTCCGGAATGGGGGCGATCCGCACGCCGGAGGCCCCCAGGGCCAGGGCGATATCATCCGACAGGTTGGTGATCTTGCTGAGCTTCACGCCCTGGTCCAGCACGAACTCATACCGGGTGACGGAGGGGCCGTGGACCACGTCTCCGGCGGTGGCGTCCACACCGAAGCTGGTGAGGGTCTCCGCCAGGCGGCGGGAGTTGTTCCGCAGCTCTGCGCCGGTCTCGGCATAGTTTTCCTCCCGGCTCTCCTGCAGCAGGGTAATGGGGGGGAACTGATAGGTGTCCGCATCCTCCGTCAGCTTTTGCTCAATCTCCGCGGTCACCGCTGCCGTAGCGGCGGCTACCTCCTGGGCCACGGCCTTCTTCCCCGCCGCCGGGGCAGGCGGGGCGGCAGGCGCTGCGGGGGCGGGCTCCGGAACGGATACCTCTTCCGCCACAGGCGCCGGGGTGGGAGCGGCCTTGGCGCGGGCCGGAGACGGCGCAGGTTCCAGCGCCGCCTGCTCCGCCTCCTTGTCGGAGAGCACCTGGTCCGGCGTCTTCATCTTGTCGGACTTATGCCGGAAGAAGCCGGTAAACCGGCCGGACTCTTCCTCCGGCTGTGCGGACGGCTCCTCGCCGTCCAGGGGAATGTCGATGGCGGGCCTGCTCTGGCGCTCTCCCCGCCGCCGGGGCGGCTCCGCAGGAGCGATGTGGACGGCGGGCGTAGGCTCCGGCTCCTCCTCGTACTCCGGCCGGTTCCGTACCATCTCCAGAACGGCGGAAGGCGTCACATGCAGGGCCGCCAGCAGCAGAACCGCCAGCAGCAAGCCGAAGAGGAAGAGAGACACCACCTTGGAGACCGCCAGCACCGCCGCCTCCGCCAGCAGGCCGGAAACGGCGCCGCCCGCCTTCAGGGCAAGGCCCGCCGTCCAGAGATTCTTCAAAACGCCCCAGCCGTTCAGCGCATAGTCTCCCCCTGCGAAAATGGTGTGGAACAGCGCTCCTGCCAGCAGCGGCAGCAGCAGGGCGCAGGTGGCCCGCAGGGTGACCGGGCGGCCCCGGTGCAGCAGCAGGATCCCTCCTGCCAGCAGCATGGCAGGGCCGGCCAGCCAGTAGCCGTAGCCGAACAGTCCCTTCAGGAGCTTGGCCAGCAGGTCGATGAGGATCGCCTGCACGCCGCAGTAGCTCACCAGCACACACAGCGCCAGCACCAGCAGTATCACGCCCCCCACCTCCCGGCGGATGGGACGCTTCTGAGGCTGCTTACCCTTGGCCGTGCGTGAGCCGGAGCGGCTGCCGCTCTTTTTCGTTGTCGTCTTCTTCTGCGTTGAGGATGCCATGCTTCTCTCCTTCGAGGTTCCAATCTCCTTTGTTTACCGTCAATGCAGCGCAACGGAGATGCGCCGCAAAATCTTCGGTTTTCCAGAGGCCCTTTCCTGAGCGGCCTGGCCGAACCTGCCCGTTCCAGGGTCTGGCTCCGCCGGACGCCTGATGCCGCTTCCGCCGCGGACGTGCTCTGCGCGCCAAAGGCAAGTTACTTCAGCACAAGTGTCAGCGCCAGCACGATCAGGCCCACTGCCCAGCAGTAATACGCGAACCAGCCGAACTTGCCTTTATCGGCGATCATCTTCAGCAGGCGGATACAGATATAGCCCACCACGGCGGCCACCGCCACTCCCACCAGATACACGGGAATGTCCGATACGATGATGGAATTCTCCTGAATGGCGTCCTTCAAGGTCAGGATGTTGGCCCCCAGGACGGCAGGGATGGACAGCAGAAAGGAAAAGCGCACCGCAAACTTCCGGTCAAAGCCCACAAAGCAGCCGGCGGTGATAGTGGTGCCGGAGCGGGAGATGCCGGGGCAGGTAGCGATGGCCTGGGCAATGCCCACCAGCAGCACATCCAACAGCTTGGCGCTCCGCTCCGTCTTGCGGCCTTTTTTTACCCGGTCGCTGGCGAACAGCAGAAAGCCCGTCACGATCAGAGCCCCCGCCACGAAATAGATATTGCCGGACAGGCCCTCCACCAGATCCTTCACCGGCAGCACCACAAACAGGGGCAGCGTGCCCACGATAATCAGCAGGATCATCCGCCGTGCCGGCGGGATGGGGTTGGGTGTGGTGCCGCGAACCAGATCGCGGACGCCGTCGATCAGCTCCACGATCATGTCCCGGATGTCCTGCCAGTAGGCCGCGAACACTGCCACCAGGGTTCCCAGGTGCAGCAGCACGTCAAAAAAGTCCGGCGTCGCCGGAACGCCCGCCTGGCCCAGGAAGTGCTCCGCAATGGCCAGATGGCCGGAACTGGAGATGGGCAGGAACTCCGCCAGGCCCTGGATCAGGCCCAGCAGGATGGATGACAGCAAAGACAATGGATTCAATCCCCCAGTCATTTAAAATCGCACATACATGCTTGAGTATATCACGGCCAGGCTGAAAATTCCAGTCATATTTCCGCATAGCCCGGAGAAAAGCAAAAAACAGACCGGCCGTTCAGGACCGGTCTGCTCATTTGTATGCAGCGGCCGAAGGCGGTTCACGTCTCCTCCAGCGTCTCCAGCGCGGCCTTGGCCGCCGCCTGTTCGGCCTCTTTCTTGCTGTGGCCGGAACCGGCGCCGATGGGCAGTCCGTTGAGCTGCACCTCCGCCTGGAAGGTCTTGTCGTGGTCCGGCCCCGCCTCGCCGGTCATGTGGTAGGTGAGCACCTGATCCGCCTGGCGCTGGACCAGTTCCTGCAGAGCCGTCTTGTAGTCCCGGCGGCGCTCCTCCACTACCTCTTCCTTCTCTGCGTCCAGCAGGCAGCGGTGGATCAGGGCGGAGGCCGCCTCGATCCCCCCGTCCAGGTACACAGCAGCAAACACCGCCTCCGTGGCGTCTGCCAGGATGGAGATCCGCTCCCGGCCGCCGCCAGCCTCCTCGCCCCGGCCCAGCTTCAGATACTGGCCCAGGCCCAGCTTCTGCGCCACTTCATACAGGCTCTGCTCACACACCAGGGCCGCCCGGATGCGGGTCAGGTCCCCCTCCGGAAGGTCCGGGTGCTGGCAGAAGAGAAACTCCGCCGTCACAAAGCCCAGCACGGAGTCCCCCAGGAACTCCAGCCGCTCATTGCTGCGCAGCCCACCGGCCCGGTGCTCGTTGGCGTAGGAGCTGTGGTTCAGCGCCTCCTCGAGAAGAGCCTGGTTGCGGAAGGTGTAATTCAGTTTTTTCTCCAGATCCCGCATATCGTCCACTCCCAAAAGGAAGCCCCGCTCTGCGCGGGGCGTTCCTGCAAGTTATCCGTTCAGCTTGCCTGCCACGTAATTCACCGCGTCGCCCACGGTCTTGATGGCCTTGACCTCGTCCTCCGCCGTCTGTCCCAGCTCGAACTCCTCCTCCATGGCCATCACCAACTCCACCAGGTCCACAGAGTCGGCGCCCAGGTCGTCTTCAAAGGAGGTCTCCAGCGTCACCTCGTCCAGCTCCATACCAAACTGCTCGGACACCAAATCCTTCATGGTCTGAAAAATTTCCTCATTCGACATGTCGTTCACCCCTCAAGGAAAAATGGTTCTGTGCCTTGCTGGGGTAATCATACGGCAATCTCTACGGCGGTGTCAATAGGAAATCAATTTTTTTCCATGCCGGGCTGGACCCGCATGTGTTCGATGTTGGCCTGAATGTCCGCGATGAAACCGCTTTCCGCATACTCCTTGGCCCGCAGCACCGCATTTTCGATGGCCCTGGCGTTGGAACCGCCATGGGCCTTGATCACCGGCTTTTGGATCCCCAGGAAGGGTGTGCCGCCCACCTCGCTGGGATCCAGCAGCTTTTTCATCTGCCCCAGATCCCCTTTCACCAGACCGGCGGCCAGCTTGGTCTTGGTGCTGGAGAGGAACATCTCCTTCAGGGACTTGAGCAGGAACTTGCCTACGCCCTCCATGGTTTTCAGCATCACATTGCCGGTGAAGCCGTCGGTAACGATCACATCGGCGGTGCCCATCATGGCCTCGTTGGCCTCCACATTGCCGATGAAGTGGATGCGGCCGGCCTCCCCAGCCTCTTTCAGCAGGGCGTAGGTCTCATGGCGCAGGGTGTCGCCCTTCTCCTCCTCCGCACCGATGTTCAGAAGGCCCACCCGGGGCTTTTCGATGCCCATGACCCGCTGGGCGTAGTAGCTGCCCAGGTACGCAAACTGGAGCAGGTACTCCGGCGTGCACTCGGCGTTGGCGCCGCAGTCGCAGAGGACCGCCCGTCCCCCGGCGGTGGGAATCTGGGGCCCCATGGCGGCCCGGCGGATGCCCCGAATGCGCTTGACCACCAGCGTGGCCCCGGAGAGCAGCGCCCCGGTGGACCCGGCGGAGACAAAGGCGTCTCCCGCGCCGTCCTTCAGCAGGTTCAATCCCACGGTCAGGGAGGAGTCTGGCTTCTGCTTGAAGGCCATGGCGGGGTCATCCGCGATCTCCACCACCTCTTTGGCGTCCTTGATCTCCACCCCTGCGGGCAGACTCTTCTGGCCGCAGGCCTCCACGGCCTTCAGCACCTCCGCCGTCCGGCCCACCAGAATGATCTCCACCCCATGGTTCCGGTTGGCGTCCAGCGCGCCCCGGACGATTTCCAGCGGCGCGTTGTCTCCGCCCATTGCGTCTACGATGATCTTCATGCTTCCCGCACCTCCTGCTTGATTTGGTCGATGATGGCCAGTGAACGGGCCGACAGCTCCGCGTTCTTATTCCGCTTCCCCTTCACCCGATGGTCCAGGGGCGGCATGATGCCGAAGTTGATATTCATGGGCTGGAACATCGTGACGGAGGGATTGGACACATACAGCCCCAGAGCGCCGATGGCGGTCTCCCGGGGGAAATCGACGGGCGGCCTGCCGGTCAGGCGCCGGGCGGTCTCCACCCCCACCAGAAAGCCGGAGGCGGCGGACTCCACATATCCCTCCACGCCGGTCATCTGGCCGGCAAAGGAGAGCCGGGGCTCCGCTTTCAGCCGGTAGTACCGGTCCAGCAGCCGGGGAGAGTTCAAAAAGGTATTCCGGTGCATGACGCCGTAGCGCAAAAACTCCGCATCGTGGAGGGCGGGGATCATGGAGAACACCCGCCGCTGCTCCGGGAATTTCAGGTGGGTCTGGAAGCCCACCAGGTTGTACACCGTGCCGTCGGCGTTGTCTCGCCGCAGCTGCACCACGGCGTAGGGCTCCTTTCCCGTGCGGGGATCCTTCAGCCCCCGGGGCTTCAGGGGGCCGTAGCAGAGGGTATCGTGGCCCCGGCGGGCCATGACCTCCACGGGCATACAGCCCTCAAATACCATCTTGTCCTCAAAGCCGTGGACCGGGGCCTCCTGGGCCGTGGTCAGCTCCTTCCAGAAGGCGTCGTACTCCTCCTCGGTCATGGGGCAGTTGACATAGTCCGCCGTCCCCCGGTCATACCGGGAGCCGAACCAGGCCTTGTCCATGTCCACGCTCTCGGCGGTGACCAGGGGGGCCGCCGCGTCGTAGAAGTGGAGGGCGGTGTCCGCCCCCAACAGGGACTGGAGCCGCTCCGCCAGAGCGTCGGAGGTCAGGGGGCCGGAGGCGATGACCACCTCCCCCTCCGGGATCTCGGTCACCTCGCCGGGCACCACGGTGATATGGGGGTGGCTGCGGATCTGCTCCGTCACCATGCGGGCGAAGCCGTGGCGGTCCACCGCCAATGCGCCGCCGGCCTCCACCCGGGTGGCGTCGGCGCACTGGAGGATCAGGGAGCCCAGCCGCCGCAGCTCCTCTTTCAAAAGGCCCACGGCGTTTTCCAGCTGGTCGCTCCGCAGGGAGTTGGAGCAGCACAGCTCCGCGAAGTATTCCGTCTCATGGGCGGGGGTCTTTTTTTCCGGCTTCATCTCCCGGAGGGTGACGTCGATACCCCGCTGGGCCAGCTGCCAGGCAGCCTCTGAGCCGGCCAGGCCGGCGCCGATAACTGTTACATTCATAGTTTGGATCCTTTATCTATCGTTGGTTGATGGTGCGTCCCATGGGACGGGGAATCTGGCTCCCGCCAGGGGGCCGTTTCCACGGGGGATGCGCCCCCCATTCTCTTTTTGTCAGCGCCAAAAAGAGAACGCGCCGCGCCCGGTGTAAGAGAAAAAACGCTTTTGGTCGCAACTTTGCACGTCCGTGCAAAGTTGCTGTACGGGAGTTGACGAGAGATGGTGCCTGCGGGTTTGCGATGACCTCCCGACGGGCGCGGCGGGGTGCGGTACAGGCTTGAACGCGGATTCCCGCGGCGCGGGTGCAAAGGTCAACGGGGTGCAAGGACGCATTTGGTCTGCTTCTCTTTCCGCGCGTTCCGCTGCGCTACGCGCTGCCGGATTCTTCGCGGGAGCGTGAGCGGTAGCGAAAAGAGAAGCAGCTCCATGCGACAACCACCCCGACGAGGTCGGCGCCATCCGCCACGGGACGGCAGCAACAGGAATCGCAGAAGAGCATAGCGTGCCCGAAGGCCAGTCCAAATCGGAGCAGGCACCGATACGCCGACCCCCGTTGCGCGCGGAGGGCCACTGCACCGGAGCGCGTCCAAGCGGCCTTTTCTTTTGGACCGTGCACGGCCCGTTTTCTTTTCCGCAAGTCGGAAAAGAAAACGGGGGGTGCATCCCGGCTGGACAAGCCCCCTGCGGGAGCAGAATCCCCGTGGCCGCCGGACGGCGGCCCAAATTTCCACGGGCGGTTTGTAACCTCCCTTACACGCTCCAGGGGCGGCCATACCATCGGGCCGCCGAGGGCGGCGGCCCCTACGGGTGCACGGAACGGATTTACCCCCGCGCGTCGCTGCGCCCCAGCAGATAATCCGTGGTGACGCTGAAGTAATCCGCAAGAAAGCAAAGCGTCAGCGATGGGACATTGACCTTTCCATATTCCATTCTCTGATAATGGACAAGGGTAATTTGAAGCACTTCTGCCATATCCGCCTGCCGCAGATGCCGTTCATCCCGCAGGGCACGCAGTCTTTCTCCAAATATTTTTAGTGTTTCCATGGAGTTCTCCTTGACATATATCATTTAATGATGTATCATCAATACATCATTAAATGTTGTTTGAAGGTGATCCAATGAATCCCATCTATCTCCGCCTCTTCGACGGCTACGCCGCCGACATTCTGCAGAAAGCAGACCCCTTCGATTCCAAATCCGTGGATCAGTTGGCAGACAGCCTCTCCCTCTCCGGGGACGCCCGCCTGTGCCTTCAGGACGCCTTTCTGGCCCGCTACCTCCAGTGGTCCACCGACGCCTTCACCCTGGGACTCCACCTGGGCCTATCCCTGGTCCACGACAATGTCCGCCGTGGAGGCCCCCAGCAGGTCTAGCAGCGCCCGGGGCGCCAGCTCCACCTGAGCGCCGATCTTCCCGGCGGAGATATAGACGGTTTCGTAGTCCAGCGCCGTCCGGTGGAACACGGTGGGATACTGCTTCTTCATCCCCACCGGGGAACAGCCGCCCCGGATGTAGCCGGTAACGGCGTTGATCTCCGCCACGTGCAGCAGCTCGATGGACTTCTCCCCCACCGCCCTGGCGGCCTTCTTCAGATCCAGGTTCTCCGGCGCCGGCACCTCGAACACGTAGATGCCCTTGGACGCCCCCCGGGCTACCAGGGTCTTGAAGCCTCTGGCTGGGTCCTGCCCCAGAGCCTCCGCCACGTGGACGCCGTACTCCCGGGTGCCCTCCGGCCCCTGGCTGTCCTCATAAAACCGGGCGGTATAGGGGATCTTTCTCTGGTCCAGGATCCGCATCACATTGGTCTTTTCCTCTTTTTTCTTCGCCATTGCAAACACCTCAGCTCTCCGCGGGCTGCTCCGCCAGCTCCCGCCGGACGTATTTGGGCAGCTTCTCCACCGCCAGGGCGTATGACCGGCCGCACAGGTCCCGCAGGACCTCCTTCGGCAGTTCTCCGTCCAGCAGGCAGGAAATCCAGGTCCGCTTATCCGAATAAAATCCCGGCAGGATATCCGGATACCGGGCCCGCAGCAGCTCGCCCTCCGCCGCCCCGCATTTCAGATTCACCAGATCGTGGCCGCCGTAAATTTTGTACTCCGGCCCCGGCGAACAGACAGCGGCAAACAGCCTGCCCCGGACCTTATAGCGGAACCACTGCCACACCGGCTGATAGTCCTTCTCCACGCCGGGAAACGACAGCAGGTATGCGTCCAGCCATTCGTAGTGCATTTACTTCTCCCCCCGCAGCTCGATGATCCGGTCACGCAGCACCGCGGCGTACATTCCCACACGGCTCCGCCGTGCGGGAGCCCTTTTCATTTTACCAACCGGTCAGAAGTGAATTCTGCCCGGTTCAAGGTTTTGCCTCCGCCAAAACGCTTGTACGCCGGACTCCCGGCGATTCGAGTACGCCATACACCCCTGCTCTTTGCGGAGGTCACTTCTCCCCCCGCAGCTCGATGATCCGGTCACGCAGCACCGCGGCGTACTCGAATTCCAGCATCTTGCTGGCCTCGCGCATCTCCTTCTCCAGCTTGGCGATCTCCGCCGCCCGCTCCTGCTCCGTCAGCTTGCGCTTCTTATGGGCCCGGAGGGTGTCCTCCTCTGCGGTCTTGGAGATCTCCAAAATCTCCCGGACGCCCTTGATGATGGTCTTGGGCACAATGCCGTGCTCCTGATTATAGGCGTCCTGGATGGAGCGGCGGCGTTCCGTCTCGTCGATGGCCGCCCGCATGGAGGGCGTGATCTCGTCGGCGTACATGATGACGAGGCCGTCTGCGTTTCGGGCCGCCCGGCCGATGGTCTGGATCAGGCTGGTCTCGCTGCGCAGAAAGCCCTCCTTGTCGGCATCCAGAATGGCCACAAGGCTCACCTCGGGCAGGTCAAGACCCTCGCGCAGCAGGTTGATGCCCACCACAACATCAATGGAGCCAATGCGCAGGTCCTTGATGATCTCCATGCGCTCAAAGGTGTCCACCTCGTGGTGCATATACTTGACTTTGATGCCCTGTTCGGTAAGGTAGTCGGTCAGGTCTTCGGCCATTTTCTTGGTCAGGGTGGTCACGAGAACGCGCTCGTGCCGCTGGATGCGGGTATTGATCTCGCCCAACAGATCCACCACCTGCCCTTCCACCGGGCGCACCGAAATGAGCGGGTCCAAAAGGCCGGTGGGCCGGATGACCTGCTGCGCCACCTGCGTGCTGTTCTGCCGCTCGTAGTCGCCGGGCGTAGCCGAAACGAAGATCATCTGGTTCAGCTTGGACTCCACTTCCTCGAACTTGAGCGGGCGGTTATCGAAGGCGGACGGCAGGCGGAAGCCGTACTCCACCAGCGTTTTTTTGCGGGCATAGTCGCCGCCGTACATGGCGCGCACCTGCGGCAGGGTAACATGGCTCTCGTCCACAAACAGCAGAAAATCATCCGGGAAATAATCCAGCAGAGTGGTGGGCATACTGCCCGGCGCACGGCCCGAAAGCACCGCCGAATAGTTCTCGATGCCTTTGCACATGCCCACCTCGTTGAGCATCTCAATGTCGTAATTGGTGCGCTGGGCAATGCGCTGCGCCTCGATCAGCTTGCCCTCGGCGGTGAACTGCTTCACCTGCGCGTCGCACTCGGCGCGAATCTTTTCAATGGCGGCAGCCTTTTTGTCGGCGCTGACGATATAGTGGCTGGCCGGGAAGATGGCTACATGCTTGACTACATTCTGTTTGGCCCCGGTGAGAGGGTTGAACTCCGTGATGCGGTCGATCTCGTCCCCAAAAAATTCCACACGGATGGCAAGCTCGCTCATATAGGCAAGGTAGATGTCCACGATATCGCCGTGCACACGGAACTTGTTGCGCACAAAATTCACGTCGTTGCGCTCATATTGCAGAGTGACCAGCTTCTGGCACAGCTCGTCCCGCTCCATCTGCATGCCGGGGCGCAGGCTGATGACCATGCTGCGGTAGTCGATGGGGTCGCCCAGCGAGTAGATGCAGGAAACCGATGCTACAATGATCACATCCCGCCGCTCCGAAAGCGCCGCCACACAATATCCTTGCCGATTGAATGCCCGTAAAAATGCTGGGGGGCACTTTTTCAAAGGTCCCCTCAGATTTTTTTCTTCTCCGGCCTCTTTATCATAAAGGGACAGAAAACGCGGCGATCCCGCGAAATGCTCTTTTCTTCACGTAAAGGTAGCCCTTGCCAGACAAAACGATTCCTGCTATGGATGACGACCTGCAGAATATGCGGGAAATTGATGTGGCCTGGAGGCTGTTTAATGGAAACCATGGAAAACCACGGTATGGACGCGGAATTTAATTTTGAAAGCGCGCTGGAAGACTACCTCAGCACCGACTTCGGTGATCTCGAGGAAGGAACCATCGTCAAGGGCGAAATTGTCCGCGTGGATGACGACAATGTGCTTGTTGACGTGAACTTCAAGTCCGAAGGTCAGATCCCCGCCGAAGAATTTCGCGATGCGCAGGGGAACATCTCCGTCAAAGTCGGTGACCGAGTGGATGTATACGTGGCGCGCAAGAACGAAATGGACGGCACCATCACGCTTTCGTTCGACAAGGCCAAGCGTATGCA
>ERZ857503.963-NODE-963-length-18923-cov-2.990195_pt1 | contig 18923 bp, 9 predicted proteins | sample MGYA00519766_ERZ857503 | MGnify/ENA primary metagenome ERZ857503 (study PRJEB31778, sample SAMEA3449345) | human gut metagenome | biome: human gut; feature: human-associated habitat; material: faeces | place: United Kingdom | collected 2010/2012 ...
GGCGGCCATCACCTCGTCGAGCCCGACGTCGTAGTGGCGCATCTTGTCGGGCGAGAGCAGGATCTGATACTCCTTGATGTCGCCGCCCAGCACCGTGACCTGCGCCACGCCGCCCATCGACAGCAGCCGCGGACGAATGGTCCAGTCGGCCAGCGTGCGCAGGTCCTGCATCGAGGTCGAATCGGCCGTGAGGCCGAGGATCATCACTTCGCCCAGGATCGACGACTGCGGTCCGAGCGTGGGATTGCCCGCCGTTGCCGGGAGCGACTCCCCCACTACGGCCAGTTTTTCGGAGACGATCTGCCGGGCGCGGTAGATGTCCGTGCCCCAGTCGAACTCGACCCAGACGACCGAGAATCCGGTCGTCGAGGAGGAACGCACGCGCCGCACGTCGGTGGCGCCGTTCACGGCCGTCTCGACCGGGAAGGTCACCAGCCGCTCGACCTCCTCGGGGGCCATGCCTTTGGCTTCGGTCATCACCACGACGGTCGGGGCGTTCAGGTCGGGAAACACGTCCACCTCCATGCGGGCCGTGGTGTAGATGCCGCCCACCAGGAGCAGGACGGCCCCGACGAGGACGAACAGTCGGTTCGTCAGCGCGAATTTTATGATTTTGTTCAGCATGGCGGTCCGGTTTTAATGGTTGTGCGTATGGCCCGGAATGGCTCCCGACACCGACGCCAGCTTCACCTGATAGGCGCCGCGGGTCACGACCTCGTCGCCCGCCCTGAGACCCGAGAGTATCTCCGTGCGCAGGCCGTCGTCGGCGCCGATGCGCACCTCCTGCTTTTTGTACCCCTCCTCGTCGAGTTTCACATAGACGAAATAGATGCCCTGCTCCTCGGTGAGCGCCGTCGTGGGCACGGAGATCACCCCGTCGCGGCCCCTTTCCAGCAGCCATATCTCGGCAAAGGAACCGGCGATGAAGTTGCCCGTGTTGCTGAATTCGAAGACTACGGGCAGGTAGAACGACTCCCCGTCGGGCGTGCGGCCGTAGGATACGAGACGGCCGCTGAGTTCGCCCAGACTGTACACCTTCTCCTCATACGAGGGGCGGAAGTTGGCCGAGCGGACCCCTGCCAGCCGGTTGAAGTAACTCTCCGGGACTTCGGCCCGGAGCTGGAGCTTCCGGTTCTGCGACACGACGGCAATGGGCTGTCCGACGGTGACATACTCGCCGTTGGCGACCAGCAGTTGCTTGACATGGCCGCCGATCGGCGAGCTTACCGACAGGCCTTTCGCTCCCGTCTGCCCGGCATAGGCGTCGTAGGCGGTTTTGGCATTCTCATAATTGAGCCGCGCCTGCTCGAAATTCTTCTCCGAGATGATCTTGTCCTTCACGAGCGACTGCGCCCGTTCGAACTCCTTTTTGGCGGTCTCGTAGGCGATGCGGGCCCTGACGACGGGATCGCCGTCGGCCAGTTGCCGGGCCGAGATCGAGGCGAACGACTGCCCCTGCGCCAGACGCATGCCGGGGGCGACATCGCCCGAAGCGAATATCAGGACGCCGCCGGTCGGGGCCACGACGGTCTGCTCGTCGCCCGATGCCGGCATGATCTGGCCGCTCGTGCGGATGACGCCCGAGAAACTGCCCGGTGCTATGGTTTCGGTTTCGAGCCCGGCGGCTTCGGCCTGCTCGGGCGAGAAATGGATCTCTCCGGGAGCGTGCCCTTCGGCATGCTCTTCGGCTTCGTGATCGTGGTCGTCGGTTTTACTGCCCGATGCGCAGGCCCCGGCCATGAGCGTCAGTGCGACGACGGCCGGTAGCATGAAAAAACGTTTCATAACGAATCTGCATATGGGGTTGACAGCCGTTCGTGCGGCCTCAACCTGTTTGAAAATAGAGAATCAGGGGATGCTTCGCGGTCCGGCGGGACCGTCGGAATGCGGAATTCGTCAGGCGACGGGCGGCGCCCGCAACGGATTGTCGCGGGTGAGCAGTACGAGCGGAACCCGCACTGCAAAGGGAGCATAGAGCCGTTCGGACGGCGCTGTGTCGTCGGTCGGAACGACCGGCAACGTGGTGACGGGGATTGCGATCAGTTGCTGCCAGACGGTTTGCTGCGCGGCTTTCTCGGCCAGCGCCGCCCGGGTATTGAGCGGACAGGAGGCTTCGTCGGAGGCATTGCCCGGTGTCTCTCCGGTGCCCTGCTCCCGCTCGGCCGCTGCGAAACAGATGTGGTCGTCGTGATGGTGGTGAGGCGTGACGGAGGTCGTCAGCAGCATGAATACCGCCGTTATCAGGAATAATATGGACCAGTTCCGTCTCATTTTGTTCTTAGTAACGCTGCAAAGTTACAAAAATATATTTCCCGGCGGAATAAAATGAAGGGGAGGGAGCTGTTTTTCAGCTTTCCCTCCCCTCTGTTCGGAAGATTTTACCCGCCTATTCGAGGCCGCACCATTTCAGGAACGCCTCCTTGCTGACCGAGGCGCAGCCCGTCGAGGAGTGTCCTCCGGCGAAATAGGGTTCGTCGCGGTCGGGCACGCTGCCCTCGCAGCCCCAGCCCTCGTAATACATGTAGAGCATTCCGTCGAGTTCGAAGACCTCGCCGAACCAGATGCCGCCCTGATCCCAGCGTCCGGCAGGACCCCGTTCGAAGAACGGCCGGGTGTTCTGCACCTTCGTCCAGTTGAGCAGGTCATCGGAATAAGCGACATGGAAACGGTCGGGGAAGTCGAAATGACGGTCGCTGCCCTGATAGACCATAAACCATTTGTCAACGCCTTCGAGCCGGAATATACGCGATCCGTTGACCGACTTGAGGTCGAAATTCCCGGGTCCTCCGCCCGGCAGCAACACCGTATGTATATCGGCCCCGGCCAGCGTTTCGGGGTTGCTCGTCACGGCACAGTCGATCTTCATCAGTCCGTTGTCATAGCCGTAACCGTAATAGATGTAGTATTTTCCGCCGTGGTAGACTGCCTCGCTGCACCCCACTCCGTCGCGGAGCATCTTGCCGGCCGAGAAACTGAAGCCTCCGTCCGTGGATTTGCGGCAGGCCAGCGAGCCCTGCTTGTTGTCGAGTGTGCCGCGCACGGCCTGATAGAGGAACCACACGTCGCCGTTCGCTCCCACGCAGGGGGCGCAGTCGAGCAGGTGCAGTTCGTCGCACGTCCCGGGCTCGCCGTGGGCGATCACCGGATTGGCGGGATATTCGGTCCACGGGCCCGCCGGTTTGAAATCGTTCACCTCCTGCGTGAACAGGCCGATCTGGTCGTGGTAGAATCCGTAGGGGTTGTAGCCGCTGCCGCGGATGTACATGCGCCACTTGCCGTCCGGCGATTCCGCGGGGGTCAGGATGGCTGCATTGGCGATATGCTCGCAGCGCCATTGGGGCATGTCGTTCCCATAGGTCAGCACGGGGCCGTCGCCGACGCGCTGCATCAGCGTTCCGGCCTTGTTGTCCGGGCCCTTGATGTCGTCGAAATACCAGTCCTCGCCCGATCCGGTCTCCCCGGCGTCGAACAGCAGGATGATTTGGGTGTACTTGCCGTCGGGCAGGTTGCGGGCCGAGAAATCGAACGTCAGTTCGGTCCACTCGTTGGCATTCGGCACCACGACATTGGTGATCTCCTGCGGGGTGGCGCCGTTACCTTCGAGTTTGAAGTAAACCTTGCCGTTGGCCTTGGGCGACCAGACCTTCATCGTGAAGACCGCGCTGCTGCTGAACACCATCGGGTCGGAGATCGGATTGCTCCACAACAGCTCCCACTGGTGGCCGCCGGAGACCACATGGCCTACATGGGCGCTCGTGTTGATGCCCGTTTTGTGGGGATTTTCGATCACCTCGAAACTCATCGGCAGGTCCGAATCGTTGATGTTGAACTGCATGTTCACGTCTTCGAAATTGCAGAAATCGATCATCTGCGCCGGCTGGGGTTCGGCTTTCTTCTCGCCCTTGGGACCGGTCACATCGTCGAAATACCACGTCTCGCCCGGAGCCGCGACTCCGGCGTCGAACAGCAGCAGGATGCGGTCGTAGGTGTAGTCGGGCAGGTTCATCGACGCGAAATCATAGGTGTAGGTCACCCACTTGCCGGCTTCGGCCGAAGTCACCGAGGTGATCTCCTTGGCCTCGGCACCCGCCGAACTTTCGAGTTTGAGGTAGATCGACGCCCCGGCTTTCGGCGCATAGACCTTCACCGAAAATTCCGCGCCGTATTTGCTGAATGCGAAGGGATTTTCGAGGGTCTTGCTGTAAAGCAGCTCCCACTGCGCGCTGCCCGTGACGACACGTCCCACATGGCCGCTGTCGTTGCCGTCGGTCACCGGATTGGGGATGACCTCGTATTTCATGTCTTCGCTGCCGGCGATCTGGAATTCGAGGTCCGAGGTCTCGAAATCGCTGTAATTCTCCTGTCCCTCGCCGGGCGTCGGGCCGGGACCGGGATCGGCACCCTCTCCCTTCATCTGGAAGATGTCGTCGAAGAGCCATTTCTCGCCCGAACCGGTCTCTCCGGCGTCGAACAGCAGCACGATCTTGTTGTACTTGCCGTCGGGCAGGCTGCGGTCGGTGAAATCATAGGTCAGCGTTTCCCAGCGGTTGGCCGAGACCGATACCACATCGGTAATTTCCTGTGCATTGACGCCGTTGCCCTCGAGCTTGAAGAATATCTTGCCGCCGACCTTGGGCGAGCAGACCTTCATGGTGAATTTGGCTCCGTCTTTCGTGAAGTCGAACGGTGCGGCCAGCTCTTCGCTGTAGATAAGCTCCCACTGGCCGCCTCCGGAGATCACCTGACCGTAATGGTCGCTCGTATTGCCGCCCTGCTTGTCGGGGTTCTCGACGACGCTGTATTCGAGCGCGTCGTTGGTCTTGAATCCGAGGTCCGAGGTCTCGAAGTCGCATACGACGACATACTCCTCGCCGGGGTCGGGACCCGGCCCGGGTTCTATGGGTTCATACCGCACCAGTGGTTCGTCGTTGCCGCAGGCGCTCATGGCCAGCGTCACGGACGAGAGGAGCATAAAACTGTATTTAAGAATGTTCATGGTGGTTGATTTTTAGGTTACAATCTCGGATATCCTTCGTTCTGCCGGAGTTTGTCGTTGGCGAGCAGCTCGTCGCGCGGGATCGGGAAGACGTTCAGGTGAGCGTCTTCGCCCGTGCCCTCGTGCTGGAACCACTTTTTGGTCGTGAAGACCCCGAAGCGGATCAACTGCTGGCGGCGGTGTCCCTCCTGACAGAACTCCCAAGCATATTCCTGCAGGAAACGCTCGTCGTCCAACTGCGACGCCTGCAGCATCTTGGCCGACGTGAAGTCCGCGAAGGCGCGGCGGCGCACGTCGTTTATCAGTCCTGCGATGGTTCCGTCGGCCGTCTTGCCGTTCTGGCGCCACAGGGCCTCGGCCTTCATGAAGAGCACGTCGGCATAGCGGAAGATGACGAAATCGTTGCTCAGCAGGTTCTTGGCCTTCTTCTTGATCTCGTATTTGCTCATCCGCACACCGGCTCCCTCGCCCGTCATCGATTCGGGTTTGCCGGGGTTGTAGATCGGGATGTTGCGCGTGTAGACCAGCGGCAGGCCCTGATCTTTCGGGTCTTTGGGATCACACATGATCGGCGAACCCGGTACGCCGGTCAGCTCGCCCGTGTTGTCGTAGAGCGGACCCTCGGCCCACGAATCCTCGAAACGGGTGTCGGCCGGATCGTAGCTGTTCGCCAGATCGGGCGTGGCGCAGCAGCCGCCCCAGAAGAAGGTCTCGGTGTCGTGGTGGTAGCGGTAATTCCAGTGGTGGGTCCAGAGATGGATGCGGAACGGCAGCGCCGCGTCGTAAATCTCGTCGTTGCAGCCCGCGAGGATGATCTCGGGCGAATTCTGGTTCTCGGTGACGAATATCTGCTTGTAGTCGCTGTCGAGCGAATACTTTTTCGAATCGATGATCTCGTCGCAGAGATCCACGACCTCCTGCCAGTAGCTCTCGCCCACCCATACCTCGGCATTGAGGTAGACTTTGGCCAGCAGCATCGTGGCGGCATAGTAGTCCCAGCGTCCGTAACCCTTCTCGGTCAGCAGGCCGCGGTTGTCCTTGATCTCCTTTACCACGAACTCGAAAATATCCTTGCGCGGAGCGGTCTCCGGGAGCCAGCCTTTCGGAACGTCGTATTTGGTCACCAAGGGCACGTTGCCGTACATGTCGCAGAGCACATAATACCAGAAGGCGCGCGCCACATGCAGTTCGGCCATCAGTTTCTCCTTGCTTTCGGGCTTGATATCGGCGCTCCCGAACTCGTACATCAGGCGGTTGCAGGTGTTGATGGCCGCGTAGGCCTTGCGCCAGTTACCCAGCACATGGGCGTCGTCGATCTTCCATGTGTGGTTGTTCAGACGCTGGTAGATGCCGCCGTCGTACCACGCACCGCCGCGGCTCGGGGTCACCCAGCCGTCGCCGGTCTCCTCGTTGGTGTAGAGCCAGCAGCCCTCGGTATGGACGTTGTCGCCGGCATAGAGCGTCCTCAGGTCGGAGTATACCGAGCCCAGCGCCGCGGGAATGTCCTCTTCGGTGAAGTTATCGAAGTAATCGTCGGCGGTAAGCTGGTCGTAGACGCGCTCGTCGAGATTGGTGCAGGCTGCCTGCACGAGAGCCGCCGCCGTCAGTATGTAAATCAGTTTTTTCATCGTTGCAGCAATTTAAAATCCCAGTTTGACACCGAAAGTGAAGGTCCGCGTGGTCGGATACCCCGCGACGTAATCGACGCCCGGCGTCAGGCCGTTGAAATTGATCTCGGGATCGACGCCCTGATAGCGGGTGAAGGTGTAGAGGTTCAGTCCCGAGGCGTAGAGGCGCAGCGTGCGGATCGGGTTTTTGGGGTTCTTGAAGCGGAACGTGTAGCCGAGGGTGATGTTGTCGATCTTCACGAAGTCGCCGTCCTCGACATAATAGCTCACATAGGCCGGGGCCGTGGCCACATAGTGGTTGTACTTGTTGCGCAGGATCGACCGCGGGAAGTTGTGGTCGGCGCCGCGTGCGAAGTTCTCCCACAGCATCCGGTACTGGTTGAGAATCTGGAAGTCGAACGAGCCGCGCAGGGTGACCGAGAGGTCGAAGTTCTTCACCTGCAGGTTGGCCGTCAGCGCCGCGTGCATCGTCGGGATGCCGTTGCCGATCACCTGCCGGCTGGCGTTGTCGCCGTACTCGCCGCCCTCGACGATCCACGAACCGTTCTCGTTCATGCCGATGCTCTTCCAGCCGTAGAAGTCGCCGATGCGGCCGCCTTCGCGCACGATGTGCGTGCTCTTCTGCACGGGCGCTCCGGTGGAGCCCAGTTCGAGAAAGTCGCGCTGGTACATTTCGTTCGAAAGGCGTTTCATCTTGTTGGTGTTGTACGAGAAGTTGCCCGTCACGTCAAAGCGGACGTCTTTCGCGCGGACGATGCCGCCGCTGAGCATCACCTCGACGCCCGTATTGCTCACCTTGCCGACGTTGGCCAGCGTGGTCGACGCGAGGTTGGGCGGCACGGGGACGTTGTACTCGTAGAGCAGTCCGTCGGTGGTGCGGTTGTAGAAATCGACCGAACCCGACAGGCGGTAATCGAACAGCGCGAAGTCGAGGCCGGCGCTGAACTCGTGTTTCTCCTCCCATTTCAGGTCGGGGTTGGCGTTCATGTGCGGGGCTATCGTGTAGACGTACTTGCCGTCGATCAGCACGGGCGACCCGAACGAATATTTCAGGTGCGAAAGATAGGGCGACGAGGGTTCGCTGCCCGTCACGCCGTAGCCGACGCGGAGTTTCAGTTCGTCGATCCAGCGCACGTCCTTCATGAATTTCTCCTTCGAGATGCGCCATGCGCCCGATGCGGCGTAGAAGAGGCCCCACTTGTGGTTGGCGCCGAATTTCGAGGAGCCCTCGTAGCGGAGGCTTGCTGAGAGGAGATAGCGGTCGTCGTAGCCGTAGTTGGCGCGTCCGAAGAACGAGATCAGGCGGCTCATGTTCTTGAACCCTCCCATCGAGGCGAACCCGTCCTTGAGAGCCATGCCCGTTCCGATGATGTTCTCGCCGAGAATGTCGGTCGGAAAGTCGTAATTGTACATGTTGAATCCGTCGGTCAGGTAGTCGTTGTAGCTGTAACCGGCGAGCACCGAGAAGTCGTGCTTGTTCCAGCGCTCGGCATACTGGCCGTAGAGTTCGAGGGTCTTGGTCTGGTTCATGCTGCTCTGGCGCCACGCCTGCCCCTTGTAGTTGGTGTCGAACTTGCGGGAGGCATAGCTGCCGTCGATATTGCCGAAATAGCGGTAGCCGCCGATCATCGTGAACGTCAGGGGTTCGATCGGGGTGTAGGTCACCTTGCCCGAAGCCTGTATCTCGTTCCAGCGGGTGGTGTTATTGTACTCGTTGATGAGCTTCACCGGGTTGGTCGAATCGACGAAGATCGAGTAATCGCCCGTCGGACCGTAGATCGGCTCGGTGGGATTGGTCACCAGCGTGGCGAACAGCACCTCGTCGGTCGATACCGTGTGGCCCACGGTGAATACGTCGTTGATGTTGGCGCTGAGGGTCATCTTGTCGTTGAAGAGCGATCGGTTGAACCCGAATTTGAGGTTTGTCCGCTCCTGCCCCGTGTTGCGGATGATGCCGTCGCGCGAACGGTAGTCGACGCTGGCGTAATAGTTCGATTTGGCGTTGCCGCTCTTGAGCGCCAGATGGTGCGTGTGCGAGAATGCCGACCGGAACACCTCGTCCGACCAGTCCGTCGAAGCGCCCTTGTCGGTCGGCGTGAAAAACCCGTTGGTGGTCTTGCCGAGGTTGCGGTATTCGTCGGCCGAGAAGACATCGATCTGGTTGGAGATGGTTTCCACCGACGCGTAGCCGTGGTAGTCGATCGAGAATTTGTCGCCGGCTTCGGCTCCCTTCTTGGTCGTGATCAGAATCACGCCGTTCGTGCCGCGCGTACCGTATATGGCGGCGGCGGAACCGTCCTTGAGGATGTCGATCGACTCGATGTCGTCGACCGAGATGTTCGACAGACTGCCGCCCGAGATGCCGTCGATGACGATCAGCGGCTCTTGGCTGCCCGTCAGCGTCGAGACGCCGCGCAGCATCACCTGCACTCCGCTGTTGTTGGGGTCGCCCGAGGTCGTGTTGACGGCCAGACCCGCCACGCGGCCCTGCAATAATTGCAGCGGGGAGGTCACGGCGCCCTGCACGAACTCGTCGCTCTTGACCGAAGCCACCGAACTGGTCAGCGTACTTCGCTTGACGGTGCCGTAGCCGACCACCACCACGTCGTCCATGGCGATCTCGGCGTTGTTCAGCGTGACGGACAGTTGGGTCTGTCCGGCCGGGACGCTGCGTTCTGCGGATTCATACCCGATGTAGGAGAATACCAGCACCGCGGGGCTTTTCTGCAGACGGAGCGAATAACTTCCGTCGACGGCGGTCGATACGCCGTTTGTCGTGCCCTGTTCGATGACGGTGACGCCCGGCAGCGGCTGCCCGTCGGTCCCCGACACGACGCCTGTCACGGTTTGTCCCTGAGCTGCGGCCGAAAGCGCGAAGCCTGCGAACAAAACGCACAGGAACATCCTGAAAGCTGTAAAGTTGTTCATATACAAAATAGGTTAAAGTTTCAACACAAAATTAAGGGTTAACAGCTCCGCGGAACAGGATTATTCCGTCAAAAACATGGACAAAACATGGATTCAGCGCCTTCGGAGAGCGATTACACCTTTTCGGGAGCATCCTGTTCGCGCCATTGCTTGGGAGAGACCCCGAAGCATTTGCGGAAGGCGCGGCTGAAGTAGGAGGAGTCGGAAAATCCGACGTCGAACGTGATCTCGGAAACGGTCCGCGAGGTTTCGCGCAGCAGGCGTGCGGCGTATTTGAGACGGATGTTCTGGATGAACTCGTTGGCCGACTGCCCGGCGGTGACCTTCAGTTTGCGGTAGAGCGTCGACTGGCTCATGTTGAGCCCTGCGCACAGGTCGTCGACGCTGAATTCCGAGTCGGACAACCGGTCGAACACCAGCGCCACGGCCCGTTTGAGCCATTGCTCGTCGGAGTCGGAGTGCGTGATGTCGACGTTCGAGAGGTCGATGTCTATCTTGTAGGCCTCGCGCGCTTTCCATGCATTGTATATGAGGTTGCGGATACGCAGGGCCAGCAGCGAGAATTCGAACGGCTTGACCACATAGGCGTCGGCCCCGGCCTTGTAACCGCGTTCGCGGTAGTTGTTCTCCGACAGCACGGTCGTCAGGATGACGCGGATATGGCTGGTCTCGATGTTGCCCTTCACGGCCTTGCACAGTTCGAAGCCGTTCATGCCTTCGCCCAGCATCACGTCCGTGACGAGGATGTCGATCCGTTTCGACCCGATCACCTCCAGTGCCTGTTCCGCATTGGCGACACCCTCCATGCAGAACCTTCCGCGGAGCGCCTCGACGACCATGTTGCGCATGTCGGCGGCATCGTCGACGACCAGCACGACGGTCTGGCGCTCCATTTCGAGATAGGCCGGGTCGTCTGTTTCGGTCTCGATCTCGGGGGTCAGCCGCGACTCGTCGAATATCTCGGGATTGTAGCGGGCGATGTCCACGGGATGGACCTCGCTGACCCCGGCGCGCACGGGCAGCCAGAAGGTGAAGCGCGTGTACTCGTTCTCGCGGGACTCGACGCCGATGGCGCCGTCGTGCAGTTCGACGAGCGATTTCACATACGAGAGCCCCACTCCCGAGGAGTAGCGGTCGTAGGTGTGCCCTGTGAAGAAACGTTCGAAGATATGCGGCAGTTTGTCGGGTGCGATACCGGGGCCCGAGTTGGTGACGGTGGTGTATACCCTGCCGTCGCGTTCCGCCGCACCGATCTCGACATGGCCGCCGACGGGCGTGTATTTGCAGGCGTTCGACAGCAGGTTGCTGAGCATCTTCTCCAGTTTGTCGATGTCGGCCCACATGATCAGCCCCTCATCGAACTCCTGCAGTTCGACGCGGATATTCTTGCTTTCGAAAAGCCATGCATAGCGTCCGAGCGCCGACTCGACGAACGGCCGGTAGTAGAAGGGTTGAATACGCAGCTTGAGGTGTTCCAGTTCGCGGAAAGCGAGCAGTTCGTTGATGAGCCCCAGCAGTTTTTCGGCGTTGCGCTTGATGATGTTGAAATACTTTTCGCGCAGCGAGGCCGGGACGTTGCCTTCGAGGAAGCTGTTGATGGGACCGATGATGAGCGACAGCGGCGTCTTGAACTCGTGCGAGATGTTGACGAAGAAGCGCAGTTTCAGCTCGTTCATCTCCTTGTCCTTCTCGCGGGCGAGCCGTTCCAACTCGAAGGCGTGCCGCGTGCGGGCGTTGTTCATCAGCAGCCAGAGCAGGTAGCCCGCCACCGACAGGGCCAGCGTCAGGTACGAGAGCTTGGCCGCGAGGCTCCGCCACCAAGGCGGACGGATGAATATGGCCAGCGAACGGCTGTTGTCCGAGGGCGTGCCGTCGGGTGCGAGCGTACAGACCGTCAGTCGGTAGCGGCCGAACCCGAGACCCGTGAAATCGATGCGGTGCTGCGTGCCGAGCCTATGCCAGCCGTCGTCCATGCCCTCCAGCCGGTAGGCGTAATTCAGAGCGTTGTTGTCAAAGACGTTGCATGTGAAATCGACGCCCCACGAAAGCCGGTTGCTGCGCAGCACCAGCTCCCCGACCGAATTGAGGTCTTCGGGCAGCGCACTCCCCTTCTCCGCCCTTACGGGCTGTTTCTCGTTGTAGACATAGAGGTTGCCGAAACGTATCGGATGCTCCCCGACGGGCGTTCCTTCACGGGCCGGGTCGATGGCCACGATGCCGTCGGTGCTGCCGAACCAGAGTTTGCCGCCGATGCGGGCGCAGGCGTTGTAGTTGAACCGGTTGACCGGCAGCCCGTCCGCGATGGTGTAGTTTGTGAAGCGCGTCAGCCCGGCGTCGCACTTGTAGATGCCCGAGTTGGACGAGAACCAGATGTTGCCGAATCCGTCCTGCAGAATGCCGTAAACCGTGTTGTCGGGCAGCCCCTCGGTCGTGGTCCAGCGGCGGACCGCGAGGTCGTCGATCCCGATGGCCGTCAGCCCCTCTTTTTCGGCGCCCGCGAGGATGCGGCCGTCGGAGAGTTCGCAGAGCGTGACGTATTTGCGGGCTCCCGTCTCAATGCGCACGGGTTCGTAATTGCGCGAACGGTCGAGTTTGAAAATTCCCTCGCCGTAACAGGCCAGCCAGATGTTGCCTTTGTAATCTTCGAGGATGTCCCACACGAAGACCCACGACGGTACCGGCGCGAAGCGTTCGAAACGCTCCGAGGCATAGTCGTAGCGGAACAGCCCGTCGTAAAAGGTCCCCGCCCAGAGATTGTCGGCGCCGTCCTGCAACAGGCTGTAAACGCTGTTCGAGGGGGTTGCCGGGGCTGCTCCGCGCAGGTTGAACGTGCTGTCGCCCGGCCTCATGCGGTTCAGTCCGCCGTAAAAGTTTCCGACCCAGAGGTTTTTGCGGTCGTCGATGCAGACGGCGTGTACGTTGTCGTTGTTCAGGCCGCTGTTGCGGCTGTTGTAATTGCGGAAATGCGACGTGGCGGTGTCGTAGACGAACAGTCCCCGGTTCTCGGTACCGATGTAGATGCGCTCGCCGACCGAGGTGATGGAGCTGACGGCGCACCCTTTCAACTCGTTGCGCCCCGACGCCGACACAAGGTCGGCGAACATGCCGTAACGGTCGTTCATCACATTGACGCCGCCGAAGAACGTCCCGACCCACATCGCGCCGTCGCGGTCGCGGCAGAGGCTGTACACCGCATTGTCGTTCAGTCCCCACATGTCGTTCTCGCGGCTGTAAAGGAATTCCGTTTCCCCGTCCGCGAAGATCGTGATTCCCTTTTCCGTCCCGGCCCACATCTTTCCGTCGCCGTCCGTGCCCAGAGCGCGGACGATGTCGTTGCTCAACGTGCCGTCCCGTTCGCTGTAGTGTTCCGTCGCGCCGGCTGCGTCGACCCGGAAAAGCCCCGAGCCTTCGGTGGCGGCCCACAGCCGCTGCCGGTCGTCTTCGGCCAGCGCCTTGACCGCGTGGTGTGACCCTGCGAGCGGAATGCGGACGCATTCGCCGTCCTCCATGCGCCACAGACTGCCCCCGTTGTCGCCGAACCAGACCGAACCGTCGCGCCGGCAGATTACGGCCGTAATTGCCGGAAAACCCTCCGACGGGGGCGGAACGACCGTGCAGATGCTCCGCGTCGGGTCAATCCGGTTCAGGCCGTTGCCCGTACCGACCCACAGCGCGCCGTCCGTCGTCCCGTCCATGCAGAGCACATCGTCGGACGAGAGCCGGCAGGGGCTCTCCTCGCTGGAAGCGTAACGCGTGTAAGTGTTGTAACGGCGGTCGTGGCGATAGAGGCCGTCGTCGGTTCCGAACCAGAGGTCGCCTGCGGCATCCTCTTCGACGAAGGTCACGTTGGCGGCCGTGCCGTTGCTGCGGTTGCTGAACGCATACTCCTCGAATTCATAACCGTCGTAACGGTAGGTGCCGTACATGGTCGAGAACCAGAGATAGCCGCGGCTGTCTTGGTCGATGTTCCATATCCATGTGTACTTCAATCCGTTCTGGTTCGTGATATGCCGGAACCGGTAGCGGGAGTCGATTCCGTCCGCCGAGGCACGGACAGTAGAGAGGCCGAATCCCGCCGGCATCAGCAGGGATGCCAGCAGGATTGCCAAGAATCGGTATGACGGACGTAATCGCATGGATCGTTTTCAGTCGTTATTCGGCCGAGTGCTGCCCCGTCATCGGGAACTCGGTCACGCGCAGGGTCGTGCAGCCGTAGGGGATCAGTTCGATCCCGGCCTCCTCCGCCGTGCCGAGACCGTACATGATGCTGTAAGGCAGCGGTCCCGCCATCTGGTTGTATTCTTTCCACGAGGGAACGCGCACGGCCCGGGTGCGTATCGTGACCGGTGCGGCCTCTTCGCTCCACGGACGCACCGCCGCGGCTTTGACCGGATCGACGCTCACCGTGTAATGTTCCTCCAATTTGTCTTCCGGACACTGTATCAGGGCGTAGTTCCAAGGCGTGGACGACGTGTGTTCGTAATGCCACTCCCCCTGATAGGCCGGATCGCCGTCGTTATCGACTTTCCGGCACTCGGTTTCCATCTTCAGGGCATATACCAGCGGTCCCCGTTCGACAGTCCGGGCGTTCTCTTTCCACATCGTGAGCCGCACGCGCGGCGAGAACCGCAGTTCGAGTTCGTCGCCCGCACTCCACTCGCGTCCGATGGTCGCCAGACGGTCCTCCCCGACGGAGAATGCCACGACTTCACCGTTGAGCCGGATCTCCGTACTCTCGCTCCACGAAGGGATACGCACCGTAAAGGGGAACTGCGCCGGGCGCGCCATCTCTTCGATGCGGAACGCCACGGTCTCTTCGAACGGATAGTTCGTTCGCTCGGCGATGCGGACATCGACGCCGTCGGCCACCTTCATCCGCACCTCCGAGGGGGCGTACTGCGTGACGGCTACCCCGTTTGCGGGCGTCGCATACCAGAGGTTCTGCGTGAATTTGGGCCAACCCTGATGCATGTTCGACGTACAGCAGGGGTAACCGGTCAGGATACCGAAACAGCAGTCGAGGCCGTCGTGGTTGACATCGAAATTCCGTATTCCGGGCGTCAGCTTCACCTGATTGACCTGCTGGAAATACTGGCGGGTGACGAACTCATCGTCCACCTGCGCCGGCAGTGCGTTGTAGGCGATCTTCTCCAGCAGTTCGGCGAATTTCGGGTCGCCCGTGATGCGGTACATCGTCTCCAGCGAGAACATGTATTCCACGATGGTGCACAGTTCCACGCCCTGTGTCGGGTCGGTGCCGTGGATGGCTTCGTCGCCGCTGAACATGCCCGTCGGATAGCCGTGGTAACGGTGCAGGTCGTCCAGCGCGCAATCCAGCGCATCGAGGTACTTTTGCTGCGGATCGGCCTGCCAGTAAACGACCGGGGTCTTGATGCCCTGCGCGAGGTTCACCGCATGGATCGTCCCCACGCGCGTCAGCTTGTCGCCTGCGAGAAACATCTCCGTGTAGGGCTCCGTTTGGGCATAGAGTTTGCGTCCCAACTCCAATAACGTATCGTCGCCCGTAATATTATAGAGCCAGTATGCGGCCATCATGTTGTCGCCGCCGCGGAAACGCGCCCAGAAGCTCCAGTTGTCCAGCGGATATTGGTCGAGATGGGCCAACTGATAATGGAAATAGCGGGTCATGAAATCGATGACGCGTTCGTCGCCCGTGGCCGAATGGTACTGCATCAGCACTTTGAGCATCACCATTTTGGGCCACCAGTCGCGGCAGTTGTCGCGTTGCAGCCCGGGCTCGAATTCGTAATCGGTCACCGGCCCGAAATAGCCGTCCTCCTGCTGGCTGGCGAGCGTCCATTCGACCCACGGACGGGTTTTGGCGATCAGCGCCGAATCCTGCAGGATATAGGCCAGCGGCAGCAGTCCGTCTATCCAGTACGGACCGCGTTCCCACTGGTCGCCGTCGCCGCCCAGCCAGCCGTTGCGCGGCCCCATCACCAGCGGATAGAGTTCGTCGAGATGTCCCGTCGCTCCGTCGCGCTGTGCCGCCAGCATTTCGCGCAGCCACCCCGAAGGCGAGATGCTGCCGAGCGGCAGTTCCACGAAAGCCTGCGGCTGAAGGGGGGCGCGGCTTCCCCCGTAATTGACATTTTGCGGAGTCCCGGCCCCGGTCCCGCATGAAACGAGCGTTGCGGCCAGCATCCCGGCGGCCGTCCATAATCCGATAGTTCGTTTTAATTCCATGAGTAGTTTTGTTGCAAAATTAATTCGAAACAAAAATAAACCATCCCGGGAGATTCTATCGGAACCATCCTGTCAAAACACCGGACAAATCGTTCATCTGCGCCTCCGGTGCTTCTGCGGTGGGTATAAATACCCGGGGATGCGGAAATATACGATAATTTTTTCTATCTTTATTCGGTCGAACAACTTAAAAAACGCGCTTATGAAATTCTTTATCGACACAGCCAATCTGGAACAGATCCGCCGCGCCCATTCGCTGGGCGTTCTCGACGGCGTGACGACCAATCCGTCGCTGATGGCCAAGGAGAACGTCCGGGGCGAGGAGGCCTGCTTCCGCCATTACATCGAAATCTGCCGCATCGTGGACGGCGACGTCAGCGCCGAGGTGATCTCGACGGATTTCGACGGCATGGTCCGCGAGGGTGAACGCCTTGCCGGACTGCATCCCAATATCGTCGTGAAACTCCCCTGCACCGCCGACGGAATCCGCGCCGTGAACTATTTCGCCGGGAAGAACATCCGCACCAATTGTACGCTGGTCTTCTCCGTCGGGCAGGCCCTGCTGGCCGCGAAAGCCGGGGCCACCTATGTTTCGCCTTTCGTCGGGCGTCTGGACGACATTTCCGAGGACGGCGTGGCGCTCGTGGCCCATATCGTGCGTGTCTACCGTTATTACGGTTATAGGACTCAGGTGCTCGCCGCGTCGATCCGCCATACGCAGCACATCATCCAATGCCTCGACGCCGGTGCCGACGTGGCGACCTGCCCGCTGGCGGCCATCGAAGGATTGCTCAACCATCCGCTGACGGATCAGGGACTGGCGAAGTTCCTCGCCGACCATGCCAAAGTAAACCGATAATGCAAGCCTATACTTATATTGAACGCGGACGCTTCGAATTCCGTGAGAAACCGAAACCCGAACTGCTGGACCCGCGTGACGCCATCGTGCGGGTCACGCTCGGAAGCATCTGCACCAGCGATCTGCACATCAAGCACGGCAGCGTTCCCCGCGCCGTGCCGGGCATCACCGTTGGCCACGAAATGGTCGGCGTCGTGGAGCAGGTCGGGGCGGATGTCGCCACGGTCAGGCCCGGCGACCGTGTCACGGTCAACGTCGAGACCTTCTGCGGCGAATGTTTCTTCTGCCGGCACGGATATGTGAACAACTGCACCGATCCGAATGGCGGTTGGGCCTTGGGCTGCCGCATCGACGGCGGGCAGGCGGAGTATGTCCGCGTCCCCTATGCCGATCAGGGACTCTGCCGCATTCCCGATACCGTGAGCGACGAACAGGCTTTGTTCGTGGGCGACGTGCTGGCTACGGGTTTCTGGGCCGCCCGCATCTCGGAGATCGATGAGGAGGATACGGTGCTCATCATCGGGGCCGGGCCTACGGGCATCTGCACCCTGCTTTGCGTGCTGTTGAAACGTCCGAAGCGCATCATTGTCTGTGAAAAGTCCCCCGAGCGCATCCGTTTCGTCCGGGAGCATTATCCCGACGTGCTGGTCTGCGAGCCGGAAACGTGCCGGGATTTCGTACTCCACAACAGCGACCACGGAGGCGCCGATGTGGTGCTGGAGGTGGCCGGAGCGGCGGATACGTTTCGGCTGGCTTGGGAATGTGCCCGCCCCAATGCCGTCGTCACGGTCGTGGCGCTCTATGACCGGCCGCAGACGCTTCCCCTGCCGGACATGTACGGCAAGAACCTGACCTTCAAAACGGGAGGCGTGGACGGCTGCGACTGCGCCGAAATCCTGCGCTTGATCGAAACAGGGCTGATAGACACTACCCCGCTTATCACGCACCGCTTTCCGCTGAGCCGTATCGACGAAGCCTACCGCCTCTTTGAAGGTAAATCGGACGGTGTTATCAAGATCGCCGTCGAGTTGCGTCAGGCTCGGATATAGGCTCCCTCTTTGACAGGGAAGCCGCGACTATGTCATACGACTGCCGAATGAGCTTTTATATCCGGATGTCGAGCCGGTACATCAGAGCGGCCTGCGCCGGCGCGATGCCGTATTCATCGCCGACAGGACAGGCGCCTATACCTCCAGTACACGGGCTATCCGTTCCAGCCCGTCGGCAAGCAGTGTCCGGGGGCAGGCGATATTCAGGCGGATGAATCCTTCCCCGCCCGGGCCGTACATCGTACCGGAATTGACCATCAGTTTTTGTTCCTCCTGCAGCCGCAGGGTCGTGGCGTCCGAACCGATACCCGATGCCCGGCAGTCTATCCAGACCAGATAAGTCCCTTCGAGCGGCAGCACGGGATATTGCGGCAGCCTTTCGGCGAAAAAGCGGCAGAGGTATTCGTAATTCTCCCGCAGGTATTTCCGCAGGGCATCGAGCCATTCCCCGCTTTCGTTATAGGCGGCTATTGTGGCCGCTACGCCGAACGGATTGACATCGCACACCTCGTTGATGTTGATGGCGCGGTCGATACGGCGGCGCACCTCCTCGTCGGCCGCGACGATACTGGCGATTTGCAGTCCGGCCAGATTGAACGCCTTGCTCGGCGAGAGGCAGGTCACGGAGTTTTGCCGGAAGCGTTCGGACAGGGAGCCGAAGGGCGTGTAGTCATGCCCCTCGTAGGTCAGTTCGCAATGAATCTCGTCCGCCACGACAAACACCCCGTTGCGCAGGCAGATGTCGCCGATACGCCGCAGTTCCTCCGGCGTCCAAACCCGTCCGACCGGATTGTGGGGATTGCACAACAGCAGCAGTTTCGCTTTCGGATCGGCCGCTTTCGCTTCGAGGTCGTCGAAGTCGATCGTGTAGCGACCGTCCCGGTAAGCGAGGTTGTTGGCCGAGAGGAAGCACCCGTCGTTGCGGATCGACGAATAGAAGCAGTTGTATGCCGGAGTCTGGACGATTACTTTGTCGCCCGGTGCAGTCAGCGCCTTGATGATGGCCGACAGAGCTGGCACGACGCCGCTCGTATAGACAATCCACCGGGGATCGATCCGCCAGCGATGACGGCCCTCGAACCACCGGACGACCGCGTCGTAATAGGCTTCGGGCACTTTGGTATAACCGAAAATGCCGTGCGCCACCCGCTTCTGCAAGGCATCGATAATGGCCGGCGCCGTGTGGAAATCCATATCCGCCACCCACATGGGCAGCACATGCTCCTCTTCGGGAGTGTCCCATTTGTAGGAGTTCG
>ERZ857503.971-NODE-971-length-18798-cov-4.780451_pt1 | contig 18798 bp, 18 predicted proteins | sample MGYA00519766_ERZ857503 | MGnify/ENA primary metagenome ERZ857503 (study PRJEB31778, sample SAMEA3449345) | human gut metagenome | biome: human gut; feature: human-associated habitat; material: faeces | place: United Kingdom | collected 2010/2012 ...
AGACCTTTGAGGAGTTGGAGGATATCTGGGACCGGTACGGCGTATTTGGAAAGGCGGAAGATGTCTAAGATTGTGGTGATCGGCGGCGGTGCCGCCGGATTGATGGCCGCCATCACGGCGGCGGAGCAGGGGGCACATGTCACTCTGCTGGAGCCCAACGAACGTCTGGGCAAAAAACTGAACATCACGGGTAAGGGCCGGTGCAATGTCACCAATGATGCCTCCTGTCAGGAACTGCTGGCCAATGTGCCTCACAACGGACGCTTTTTGTACAGCGCCTTTTCCCGGTTCGACGGCCGGGACACCATGGCGTTCTTTGCGTCCATCGGCGTGCCGCTGAAGACCGAGCGGGGGAATCGGGTGTTTCCCGTCAGTGACCGGGCCTTTGACGTCAGCGCCGCTTTGGAGCGGCGGCTGAAGGCGCTGAAGGTCTCTCTGGTCCGGGACCGGGCGACGGAGCTGGAGATCACCTCCGGCGCCGTCACAGGTGTCCGGGGAGAGCGGGGGACATACCCTGCCGGGGCGGTAGTCCTTGCCACCGGCGGCGTCAGTTACCCCGCCACCGGCTCCACAGGAGAGGGGCACCGAATGGCCCGGGAAGCGGGGCATACGGTGACGGACCTTCAGGGCTCTTTGGTGCCGCTGCGGGATTACGGCCTGGGCCGGGAGCTCCAGGGCCTGAGCCTGCGGAATGTGGGGCTGGCGGTGTTTGAGGACCGGAAGAAGATCTACACGGACTTCGGGGAGATGCTGTTCACCCACTTCGGTGTCAGCGGGCCCCTGGTGCTGTCGGCCTCCGCCCACATGCGGCACTTCGGCAAAAAGACCTACCGGCTGGAGATTGACTTGAAGCCCGCCCTGGATGAGCAGGCCCTGGACAAGCGGCTGCTGCGGGACTTTGAGAAGTACGCCAACCACGACTTCTGCAACGCGCTGGACGATCTGCTGCCCCAGAAGCTGATTCCGGTGGCAGTGGAGCGGTCGGGCATCCCGCCCCATCAGAAGGTCCATGACCTGACGCGAGAGCAGAGGCGGGAACTGGTCCAGAGCCTCAAGCATTTTTCTGTGGAGATTGCCGGCCCCTGCCCGGTGACGGACGCCATCGTCACTTCCGGCGGCATAAAGATCAGTGAAATTGACCCAAAGACAATGGAATCAAAACTTGTAAAGGGATTATACTTTTCGGGAGAAATCATGGATGTGGATGCCTATACCGGCGGATTCAACCTGCAGATCGCCTGGGCCACAGGCCGGGCGGCGGGACAGGCTGCGGCGGAGGCGCTGAGACAAGGGGAAGAGAACGCATGAGTGAGAACATTCGCGTGGCCATCGACGGGCCCTCCGGCGCGGGGAAGAGCACCCTGGCCAGGAGCGTGGCCGCCAGACTGAACTTTTTATACGTGGACACAGGTGCCATCTACCGCACCATCGGCTATGCCGTGTGGCGGAAGGGGATCGATCCCCGGGACCGCTCTGCCGTGGTGGCGGTGCTGCCGGACCTGGAGATCTGCCTGACCTATGGGACGGACGGCCTGCAGCACATGGAGCTGAATGGAATGGATGTGACGGCGGAGATCCGCCTGCCGGAGGTGTCCCGCTACGCCTCTCTGGTATCCGCCTATCCGGAGGTTCGGGCGTACCTGCTGGAGATGCAGCGCCAGCTGGCCCGGGAGAACAGCGTGGTGATGGACGGCCGGGATATCGGCACGGTGGTGCTGCCGGATGCGGAGGTGAAGGTGTTTCTCACCGCTTCCGCAGAGGAGCGGGCCCGCCGCCGGATGCTGGAGCTGGAGGAGCGGGGGACGCCGGAGCCTTATGCGGCTATCCTCCGCGCCATTCAGGAACGGGACTGGAACGATACCCACCGTGACGCCGCACCCCTGCGTCAGGCGGAGGACGCGGTGCTGCTGGACACCACGGCTCTGGATTTTGTCCAGAGCGAGGACGCGCTGCTGCACATTATCCGGGAGAGGACGGGACTATGAGCGAAAAGAGGCCGTTGAATGGATTTTTCGTATGCATCTACTATCTGGTAAACTTGGTGGCGGGGATTCTTCACCCGGTCACCATCATCGGGCGGGAGAACCTGCCGGAGCACGGCGCCCTGCTGTGTCCCAACCACAACAGCAACTGGGACCCGGTGCTGGTGGCGCTGAAGGTTCCGGTGAATTACCGGCTCCACATCATGGCCAAGAAGGAGCTGTTCTGCAACAAGGTCTTTGACTGGGTACTGCGGAAGCTGGGCGCCTTCCCTGTTGACCGGGGCGAGGGGGACATCGAGGCGGTGAAAACCGCCCTGAAGGCTATCAAGAGCGGGGACAACCTGCTGATATTCCCGGAGGGAACCCGGGTGGAACACGAGGGGGCTCTGCCCGCCAAGGGTGGTGTGGCCGTCATCGGCATCCGTTCCGGGGCGCAGTTCGTGCCGGTGTACGTGGAGGGGAACAAACGCCTCTTTCGCCGGACCCGCATCATCTTCGGCCAGGCATACCGGCCGGAGGCCACCAGCCGTCGGCCTTCACCGGAGGAGGTCCAGGCCATCGCCGACGAGGTGCTCCGCCGCTCCTACGCCCTGGGGAAGGAGGCGCGATGAAGGTCCTTTTGGCCAAGAGCGCCGGATTCTGCTACGGCGTGAAGCGGGCGGTGGAGTTGGCGGCAAAGACCGGGGAGGAGACCGGCGGATGCTGGATGCTGGGAGACCTGATCCACAACTCCCACGTGGTGGAGGATCTGGCCCGCCGGGGTGTCCGGAAGACCGAGGACCCGGCTGGCCTGGCGGCGGGGGACACGGTGGTGATCCGATCCCATGGAGAATTGAAATCCGTGCTGGACGATCTGGAGGCCCGGGGCGTCCGGTGCGTCAATGCCACCTGTCCCAATGTGATCCGCATCCAGCGCCTAGTGGCCCAGGCGGAGGCGGAGGGCCGTCGTCCGGTGATCATCGGCGAACCCCTGCACCCGGAGGTGATGGGGGTGGCCAGCTGGTGCCGCCAGCCCCTGGTGTTCGACGGGCCGGAGGCCGTGGAGGCCTGGCTGGACGGGGATGAGAAAAGTCGGGAAATCCCTGTTACCGTAGTAGCGCAGACCACCTGCATCCGAAAACTTTTTGAAACTTCTTGGAAAATCATAAAAAAACAGTGTACAAACGTAAAAATCTTTGATACAATATGTAATGCTACGCATGAACGTCAGTCTGAGGCGGCAGAAATCGCCGGCAAAGCAGACGTGATGGTCGTGGTGGGAGACCGTAAAAGCGCCAACACCAAACATCTGACGGAAATTTGCCTGAGGAGATGCCCCCGCGTGGTCCAGATTGAACGCGCGGACGAGCTCTCGCCGGATTTTTTCAATGGTTGTACTGTTGCGGGCCTTACGGCTGGTGCCTCCACGCCTGCGGGCATCATTAAGGAGGTATATGCAACGATGAGCGAAGAAATCAAGGCGGCCGAGGGCAAAGAGGAGTCCTTCGAGGAATTACTGAATCAGTCTTTTAAAACTTTAAATAACGGTGACCGGGTCACCGGCATCGTTACCGCCATCACCCCCACCGAAGTGCAGGTGGACGTGGGCGCCAAGCAGGCGGCCTACATCAAGCTCAGCGAGCTGAGCGACGACCCCAATGTCAAGGCGGAGGACATCATCCACGTGGGCGACCAGATCGAGACCTATGTGGTCCGCGTCAACGACGTGGAGGGCTACGCAGAGCTGTCCAAGAAGCGTCTGGACGCTGCCAAGGTCTGGGAGAACATCGAGCAGGCCGTGGAGGAGAAGACCGTTCTGGAGGGCACTGTCACCGAGGAGAACAAGGGCGGCATCGTGGTGTCCGTCAAGGGTGTGCGGGTATTCGTCCCCGCCTCTCAGAGCGGTCAGCCCCGCGGCGCCGATCTGTCTGCCATGGTGAAGCAGAAGGTCCAGCTGCGGATCACCGAGGTCAACCGCGCCCGCCGGCGCGTGGTGGGCTCCATCCGCTCCGTCACTGAGGAGGCCCGGAAGGCCGCCCAGGCGGAGGTGTGGGCCAACATCGAAGTGGGCAAGCACTACACCGGCACCGTCAAGTCCATGACCAGCTACGGCGTGTTCGTGGACATCGGCGGCGTGGACGGCATGGTACATATCTCCGAGCTCAGCTGGAGCCGGATCAAGACCCCCGCCGAGGTCTGCAAGGTGGGCGATACCATGGACGTGTACGTCATCTCCTTCGATCCCGAGAAGAAGAAGATCTCCCTGGGCGTGAAGGATCACAGCATCGATCCCTGGCAGGTGTTCATGGACAAGTACCAGGTGGGCGACGTGGCCTCTGTCCGCATCGTCAAGCTGATGACCTTCGGCGCCTTTGCCGAGGTCGTGCCCGGCGTGGACGGCCTGATCCATATCTCCCAGATTGCTGACCGGCGCATCGACAAGCCTGAGGATGTCCTCTCCGAGGGCCAGATTGTGGACGCCAAGATCACGGCCATCGACGAGGAGAAGCAGAAGATCTCCCTGTCCATCCGCGCCCTGCTGACTCCCGCGGCTGATGAGGCTGAGGAGGAAGAAGCTCCTGTGGAGGAGTAATCCGCACGGATTTCCAGACCTAAAAAAGACAGGCTCCGGTGAGGGGCCTGCCTTTTTTTGAAAATTTTGTGATTTTTTTCACGGTATGGATTGCTTTTCAAGGGCTGGTATGTTATACTCTTGACAATCAATGTAAGACAACACCGATGACATCATACAACAAACGGGAATTACAGGAGGAAGATCAACATGAGCTACCAGGAAGTGTACAAACAGAAGCTGACAACGGCCGACGAGGCGGTCAAGGCCGTCAAGTCCGGCGACTGGGTGGATTACGGCTGGAGCGTCTGCTCGGCGGATGCCTTGGATAAGGCGCTGGCCCGGCGGATGGGCGAGCTGACCGACGTGAAGATCCGGGGCGGTATCCTGACCCACAAGCCCGCCATTTTCGATGTGCCCAATGCGGCGGAGCATTTCTGCTGGAACTCCTGGCACATGGGCGGCATCGAGCGCAAGGCCGTGAGCGAGGGCTTCTCCTATTACATCCCCCTGCGGTATTCTGAGCTGCCGGGGTATTACCGCAACTGCATCAAGAGCCTGGACGTGGCCATGTTCCAGGTGGCCCCCATGGACGAGCACGGCTGGTTCAATTTCGGTCCCGGCGGCTCCCACCTGAAGGCTGTGTGCGAGTGCGCCAAGACCGTCATCGTGGAGGTCAACAAGAACATGCCCGTGTGCTTGGGCGGGTTTGAGAACTGCATCCACATCGACGACGTGGACATGATCGTGGAGGGAGAGAACCCTGCTTTGGATGAACTGGGCGGCGGCGGAGCCGCCAGTGAGGTGGACATGGCGGTGGCCAAACTGGTGGTGCCGGAGATCTGTGACGGTGCCTGCCTGCAGTTGGGCATCGGCTCTATGCCCAACGCCATCGGCAAGATGATCGCCGAGAGCGACTTGAAGGATTTGGGCGTGCACACCGAGATGTACGTGGACGCCTTCGTGGACATGTCCATAGCCGGTCGCATCACGGGCCTGCGCAAGCCCTTTGACCGGGGCCGGCAGACCTATGCCTTCGCGGCGGGCACACAGAAGCTGTATGACTTCATCGACAACAACCCTGAGTGCATGGCTGCTCCCGTCAGCTATGTGAACGACATTGCCCGGGTGTCTCAGATCGACAACTTCATCTCCATCAACGGCGCCGTGGATATCGACCTGTACGGCCAGGTGTCCTCTGAGTCCTCTGGAATTCACCATATCTCCGGTGCCGGCGGCCAGCAGGACTTCGTCATGGGCGCGTACCTGTCCAAGGGCGGCAAGAGCTTCATCTGCTGCTCCTCCTCCTACATGGACAAAAAAAGCGGCCAGCTGAAGTCCCGTATCCGGCCCACGCTGCTGGAGGGGTCCGTGGTCACCGCCACCCGCACCAACCTCCACTATGTAGTGACGGAGTACGGCAAGTTCAACGCCAAGGGCAAGTCCACTTGGGAGCGGGCCGAGGGCCTGATTGCCATCGCCCATCCTCAGTTCCGCGAGGAGTTGATCGCCGAGGCGGAGAAGATGCACATCTGGCGCCGTTCCAACAAGAGATAACAAAATCCTCCGGAGCCGGGCGGCATATCTGCCGTCCGGCTCTTTTGTACAGAGGGGACCTGTGTCTGGAGGTGCTGATGTCCTTGCCGCGGGTGGATGATTCTCTGCGGAAAGTGTAAGGCACTGGAAAAGATAGTAAAAAAATTTCAAAATAAGCTTGTAAAGCCGCTGAAAAGCCGGTATAATGAAATTTATGAAAACAGAAAAGTGGAAATAGAGAGAGCGGGTTCCAGTCACCGCCCGGCGGAAATGGGAAGGAGTTTACCATGTTCAGCGTTGGGGATCTGGTCGTTCATCCAATGCATGGGGCCGGCGTGATCGACGCCATCGTTCAGGAAAAGGTCGCGGGGAGTACACAGGACTACTATGTGTTCAAAATGCCGGTGGGTGGACTGCTGTTGAAGATCCCCACCGCCAACAGCCAGACGATTGGAGTCCGCTCGGTCATCCAGCGGCCGGAGGCGGAAGCCCTGATTGCCGCTATCCCGTCTTTGGCGGTGGAGGAGAGCAGCAACTGGAACAAGCGGTACCGGGAAAATCTGCTGCGGATGAAGAGCGGGGATCTGTACGAGGTGGCACGTGTGATTAAGGGGCTGATGTTCCGGGAACGGAAGCGGGGCCTCTCCAATGGGGAGCGGAAGATGCTTCATACGGCCCGCCAGATCCTGCTGTCGGAGCTGGTGCTGGCAGAGGACAGCGGCTATGAAGAGGTGGAGCGGCGTGTGGAGCAGGCCATGCTCCAGACACCGGAGATCCAGAGATAACGTGTTCGCGGACCATGTCCGCGAACATTCTGCTGTTTCAGGAGAAATTTCCAGGGAGGTCGGATCATGGCATTTTTCAAAAAATTCCGGGATGCCCAGCGCCCTTGCTGCGCCGCGCTGGTGGCGGCGGCAGGCAGTTCTTCCCGCATGGGCGGGGTGAACAAGCTGCTGCAGCCCCTGGACGGCATTCCTGTACTGGCCCGGACACTGACGGCCCTGCAGATGGCCCGGCGGATCGACGAGATCGTGGTAGCCGCCCGGGAGGAGGACTTTCTGGAGATCTCCCAGCTGTGCAGGACCTACGGCATCACCAAATGCACCAAGGTGATCCGGGGCGGGGAGAGCCGGGCCCACTCGGTACTTCTGGCAGCACTGGAGGCCGGGGAGGGCATGGAGCTGCTGGCGGTGCAGGACGGCGCCCGCCCCCTGGTGACGCCGGAGCTCATCGACGATGTGGCGGAGCAGGCCGCCCGCTGCGGGGCGGCGGCCCCGGCGGTGGCGGTGAAGGACACCATCAAAGCCGTCCGGGACGACGGCACGGTGGCGGAGACGCTGGACCGGGCGGCCCTGCGGGCTGTGCAGACACCCCAGATCTTCGAGAATGCGCTGCTGAAAGCTGCGCTTCAGGCGGCTGTTGAGGGGGGTATTCCCATAACGGATGACTGCTCCGCCGTGGAGCGGCTGGGCAAGCGGGTCTATCTGGTGGAGGGGGACGAGGAAAACCTGAAGATCACCACTCCGGTAGACCTGATTTTGGCGGAGGCTATTCTGCAGGCCAGGGAGGATCGGATATGACGAATCTGCGGATCGGACATGGATATGACGTCCACCGGCTGACGGAGAGGCGGCGGCTGGTGCTAGGGGGCGTGGAGATCCCCTGGGACCGTGGGCTACTGGGCCACTCCGACGCGGACGTGCTGACCCACGCGGTAATGGACGCCCTCTGCGGCGCCGCCAAGCTGGGGGACATCGGCAAGCTGTTCCCGGACAGCGATCCCCGCTACGCCGGTATTTCCAGCCTGGAGCTGCTGCGGCAGGTGGCAGCGCTGCTGCAGGAGAGAGGATGGGCCGTGGTGAACATCGACGCCACCCTCATCGCCCAGGCCCCCAAGGTGGGCCCCTACCGCCCGGAGATGGAGGCGAACCTCTCCGCAGCTCTTGGGACGGATGCGGACCGGGTGAATGTGAAGGCCACTACAGAGGAGCATCTGGGCTTTACCGGGGACGGCTCCGGCATGGCGGCCCATGCGGTGGCGCTGCTGGAACGGCTCCCCTGAAAAAAGGACGTGCCTCGGGCGCGTCCTTTTCGCACGTCCGCGCCTCCCGACCATAGAATGGGTAGAGAGGAGGAGTGTCTGTGGAGCACTATTTGATTATCGCCCGCTCGGTGACCTATGCCCAGCGGATGCAGCGGGCGCTGGCCCGGTCGGGGATCCGAAGCCGGATCTTCCGGGCCCCCCGGGACCTGACGGACCGGGGCTGCGCCTACGCCGTGCAGATCGCGGACTCCGACCTGACGGCTGCCCTGACGGCCCTTCACAGGGAATCTTTGGACCCTGTTCAGATATTCTTGACCCAGCGGGGGACGTTCCGGGAGGTGAGACCGTGATCTATTTTGACAGCGCGGCCACCACCTTCCAGAAGCCCCGGACTGTGGCGGACGCCATGCGGGACGCCATGGCCACCATGAGCTCTCCTGGCCGCGGCGGATACCCCGCCGCCATGCGTGCGGCGGAGGCTGCCTTCGACTGCCGGACAGAGCTGGCGGAGCTGTACCATCTGGAGAACCCGGAGCAGGTGGCCTTCACCATGAACGCCACCCACGGCCTGAACATTGCCATCAAGAGCCTGGTGCCTCCCGGCGGGAAAGCCGTGATCTCCGGATATGAGCACAACGCTGTCACCCGGCCCCTGGCGGCCCTGGGGGCCCAGGTGTCCGTGGCGGCGGCGCCCCTGTTTCAGCCTGCAGCGGTGACGGCGGCCTTTGACCGCCTGATCGTGCCCGGCACGGACGCGGTGATCTGCAACCACGTGTCCAACGTATTCGGCTTCGTCCAGCCGGTGGAGGCTATCGCCGCTATCTGCCGGGAGCGGGAGGTACCCTTCATCATCGACGCGTCCCAGTCCGCCGGGATGCTGACCCTGGACATGACGGCCCTGGGGGCGGCCTTCATCGCCATGCCGGGCCACAAGGGCCTGTACGGCCCCCAGGGGACCGGCGTGCTGCTGTGTGGGAAGGACGTCCCCGTCCGCACACTGCTGGAGGGCGGCACCGGCAGCATCTCTATCCAGCAGGAGATGCCGGACTTTCTGCCGGATCGGCTGGAGGCGGGCACCCACAATATGCCCGGCATCGCAGGGCTGCTGGCGGGGGTCCGATTCGTCCGCCAGCTGGGGCCGGAGGCCATCTGCGCCGGAGAGCGGCAGCTGACCTTCCAGGCGGCGGAGGGCCTGAGGCGGCTCCCTGGACTGCAGGTGTTTGCCCTGCCAGACCTGGCGGCCCAGGCGGGGGTGCTTTCCATTGTCCCGGAGCGCATGGACGCAGAGGCATTGGGCGCGGCCCTGGCAGACCGGGGCATCGCCGTGCGGGCGGGCCTTCACTGCGCGCCCCTGGCCCACCGCACCGCCGGGACGCTGGACACCGGCACCGTCCGGCTGAGTTTTTCCCACTGGAACACGCGGGAGGAAGTATCCCGTTTCCTAGTGGCTATGGGGGAGATCCTGAGGTGACTTTCTGAACAGACCGTGAATTTTAGCTTGGTTTGCCTTGCATTCTACAGGCAGATTTTATATAATCTAGATATTCATGGCCTGAAAGGGATGATGACGTCCAATGGAATTTGTCACGCTCTCCACACTGCCCGGGATCATCGGCCGGTATCTGATGATGCTGAAGGTCACGGACATTTTGGATATAGCGATTATGGTGTTTGTGTTTTACAAGGCTCTGACGCTGATTCAGAGCACCCGGGCCGCCAGCCTGCTCAAGGGCGTGCTGGTGTTTCTGGCGGCGCTGATGCTGTCCATGGTCCTGAATATGAACAGCATCAACTTTATCATGAACCAGCTGGTGAGGTGGGGCGTGGTGGCGCTGATCGTCCTCTTCCAGCCCGAGATCCGACGCATCCTGGAGGAGGTGGGCAGCCGCCGCTTCATCGCCTTCTTCTCCCGGGCGGAGGCCGGCACCGCCGTGGAACAGGCCATCGACCAGACGGTGCTGGCCTGCACCGAGATGTCCCAGTCCCGCACCGGCGCCCTGATCGTGTTCGAGCGGGAAAACCTGCTGGACGACATGGTCCGCAGCGGCACGGTGCTGGACGCGGCGGTCTCCAGCGAATTACTGAAAAACATCTTCTTTGTAAAGGCCCCCATGCATGACGGCGCCGTCATCGTCCGGAACGGGCGGGTGCTTGGCGCCGGATGCATGCTGCCTCTCAGCAAGAACGTGAACCTCTCCCGGGAGCTGGGGATGCGCCACCGGGCCGGTATCGGCATGAGCGAGAACGCCGACGCCGTGGTGGTCATCGTCTCCGAGGAGACCGGGTCCATCTCCGTGGCCATCGGGGGAATGCTCAAGCGGCACCTCAAGCCGGAGACGCTGGCCAATATCCTGCGGAACGAGTTGCTTCCGCAGGAGGCCGGGGAGGACAAGCCCAAGTTCAGCCTGATGAATCTGCTGCGGGCCGGAAGCACGGGAGGCGACAACCATGAAAAGTAATCCCAAGCAGAAGGCGGTGTATCTCGCCCTGTGCATCCTGGCGGCCATCGTGGTGTGGATCTTCGTAGACAACTTCGGAAACAACGGCGGTGCGGTGATGCATACCAAGTGGTTCCGGGATGTGCCCATCACCTACACTGGGGAGACGGTCCTTACAGAGCGGGGCTTCATGCTGCTGGACGAGGATACCGTCAGCACCGTGGATTTGGAGATGGAAGGGACCGCGTTTGACCTGGCTCTGCTGGACAAAGACTATATCCGGGTAACAGTGGATCTCTCCAATGTGAGCCGGACAGGGGTGCAGACGGTGACCTCGGTGATTTACGGCTATACGGAAGAGTATTTCCGGCAGAATATTACGGTGAGCGACCGGACGCCCTCCGTCATCACCATCAACGTGGCGGAGCTGTACCACAAGACGGTGGATGTCCGGTGCGAGATCTCCGGCAATGTGGCAGAGGGTTACTCCGCCGGAGAGCTGCAGGTCAGCCCCACGGAGATCGAGGTCCGGGGCGATCAGGAGGATGTGGATGCCGTCAGCTATGCCAAGGTGACCCTGGATCTGGGAGAGGACGCCACCTCCACGGTCACGGGAGAGCTGCCCATCCAGTTCTATGACGCAAACGACCAGCTGCTGGAGAACACCAGCCTCCAGACCACAGAGGAGACCATTCAGGTGACGCTGCCGGTATATGTCACCCGGGAGCTGCAGCTGACCATGAACTTCGTGGAGTCCGCCGGCGCCCGCATGTACAACGTGGACTGGGGGATCGAGCCGTCCACCATCTTGGTGTCCGGCCCGGCAGATGTGCTGAACAGCATGGACAGCATCGTTCTGGACGATTTCAATCTGGCGGAGCTGGGCAGCACCACCAATTACAGCTATGCCATTCCCATCCCGGAGGGATGCGAGAATCTCAGCGGCGTCACACGCGCCACGCTGCGCATCTCCTTCAAGGATATGCAGCGCACCACGGTGACGGCCACCAACTTCATTCTGGAGAACGCGCCGGAGGACCGGACCGTAGACCTGCTGACAGAGCAGCTGGCCGTGTCCATCTTCGGCACCAGCGGGGATGTGGGGGCCATTACCTCGGACAACATTCTGGTGACGGTGGACCTGGCGGACTTCGGCTCCGCCGTGGGCACCTACACTGTCCCCGCGGAGGTGACGGTGGTGGGGCACGACGTGGGCGTCTCCGGCGGGACGTATCAGGTGCGTGTCACCATTTCTGAACAGACATCCGATCAGCCGGCGGAGCCTGATACGCCCGCCGGGGAGACCCCAGATACAGGAGACGAGACAACATGACGCAGATCGCAACAGTTGAACGAATTTTAGATGCGGACCACGCGGAGATTTCCGTACCCCGGAAATCCGCCTGCGGACACGACTGCGAGGAGTGCGCCGGCTGCGGCGTCACCGGCGCGGCGGTCCACGCCCGGGCCAGCAACCCCATCGGCGCCCGGCCCGGACAGAAGGTGGTTGTGGAGAGCAGCACCAAGAATATGCTGCGGATCGTGGTACTGGTGTACCTGATCCCGGTGGTGCTGTTCCTGGCGGGGTATGTCATCATGTCCCTGTTGACGGACAGCGTAGCGGCGCAGTACGCGGTGGCTGCGGCCGGATTCGCGGCGGGCATCGTCTTTGCCATCTTCTATGACCGCAGGCTGCGGGCCAGGGGCGGCCTGACCTTCAACATCGTCCGGGTGTTCTGAGGCGGTGTTCGGCTATGTACGCCCCCCGCTGGAGATCCTGCCTCAGGAGGAGGCAGACCGGTTCCGGCGGGCATACTGCGGGCTGTGCCACACCCTGGGGGAGCGGTACGGCCCGGCGGCCCGGATGATCCTGAACTACGACTTCACCTATCTGGCCATCCTGCTGTCGGATCCGGAAGAAGCTGCACCCTGCCGGAGGCGGTGCGTGTCCAGCCCCGTCCGGCTCCGGGCGTACCAGCCCGCAACCGCGGCCCTGGAGCTGGCGGCGGATGAGAGCGTGATTCTGGCCTACTGGCAGCTGCAGGACGGCGTGGAGGACCACGGCCTCTGGAAGGGGTTGGGCTACCGGGTCTCCGCCGCCGCACTGCGGGGCGGCTATCGAAAGGCTGCCGCGGCCCGGCCGGAGTTTGACGGCCGGGTGCGGGAACAGCTGGCGGCTCTGAGCCGCTTGGAGGGGGAGTGTTGTCCCTCCATGGATCAGGCGGCAGATACCTTTGCCCAGCTGCTGGCGGCAGCGGCTGCCGGGGTGGAGGACCCGGTGCGGCGGCGGGTGCTGGAGCAGATGCTCTACCACCTGGGCCGGTGGGTGTATCTGATCGACGCGGCGGACGACCTGCAAAAAGACGCCGTCTCCGGGAATTATAATCCCGTGGCCCTGCGCTATGGCCTGCGGGACGGCAAATGGGACGAGGAGAGCCGCCGGGCCTTTGCCAGAACGCTGGACCACTCCATCCACATGATCGCCACGGCCTTTGAGCTGTGGGACTTCGGCGTCTGGCGCCCCCTGCTGGAGAGTACGGTGTACACCGGGCTTTTTGCCGTGGGCCGGGCCGTGCTGGAGGGCACCTTCCACAAAATGCCCCCCAGGGAACAGAGAAAGAAACACAAGAAGGCTGAGGAGACCACATGAACGATCCCTATCAGATACTGGGTGTGTCGGAGAACGCCTCCGACGAGGAGATCAAAAAAGCATATCGGGAACTGGCCCGGAAGTACCACCCGGATAACTACCACGACAATCCGCTGGCGGATCTGGCGCAGGAGAAGATGAAAGAGATCAACGCCGCCTACGAGCAGATCACCAAGGAGCGGGCCTCCGGCAAGCGGGGGAGTGGCTCCGGCGGGGCCTCTTACGGCGCTTCCGGCTACGGCGGATACGGCGGCTATCAGGGCTACGGCGGATATGGGGGCTCCCAGAGTTACAGCGGTCAGAGCTCCGTGCTCCAGCAGGCCCGCATCGCCATCAACACCGGCAACATCAGCCGGGCGGAGGCGCTGCTGGCCAATTACAGCGACCACAATGCGGAGTGGAACTTCCTGAAGGGGGCGGTCTGCTACCGCCGGGGCTGGCTGGACGAGGCGCTGCGGTACTACCGGACCGCCTGCCAGATGGACCCCACCAACGCCGAGTACCGGCAGGCGCTGGAGTATATGGAGGGCACGGACGACACGGCATACCGCCCCGGCGGCGGGAGTTTCGGCACCTTGTGCGGCGGAAATCCCTGTATGAGCCTGTGCTGTCTCTGGGCGCTCTGCAATGGCGGCGGCTATTGGTTCTGCTGCTGAGAGACCACAAGAGAGGAAGTAGGGATCACATGATTAAGAGCATGACCGGCTACGGCCGGGCAAGACAGGAGCTGCACAAGCGGGACATCACGGTGGAGGTCCGCTCCGTCAACAACCGGTATCTGGACTGCACCGTGAAGATGCCCCGGATGTATGCCTTTGCGGAGGACGCAGTGAAAAAGCACGTCCAGCAGGCGGTGTCCCGGGGAAAGGTGGACGTGTTCATCACCGTGGACGCCACTGCCGCGGATGTGGTCAAGGTTGCGGTGAACCGGGAGCTGGCGGCCCAGTATGCCGCCGCCCTGGGGGAGCTGTCGGACGTCTGCGGCACAGCGGACTATCGGCCCGCGCCGGAGACGCTGGCCCGGTTCCCGGACGTCCTCACCGTCACGAAGGCGGATGAGGACCTGGAGACTGTCAGCGCCGACCTCTGCGCGGTCTTGGACGAGGCGCTGGCCGCGTACAATGACATGCGGGCCGTAGAGGGGCAGAAGCTGGCGGAGGACATCTCCAACCGGCTGGACGCCATTGAGCGATACACCGGACAGGTGGAGATGCGGTCGCCGGAGACGGTGGCGGAGTACCGCGCCAAGCTCACCGCCCGGATGGAGGAGGTGCTGCAGAGCACCACCGTCGACGAGCAGCGGATCCTGATGGAGGCCGCCATCTACGCGGACAAGGTGGCTGTGGACGAGGAGACCGTCCGCCTGCGGAGCCACGTGGCCCAGCTGCGTACCATGCTGGCAAGCGACGAGCCCATGGGCCGGAAGATGGACTTCCTGATTCAGGAGGTCAACCGGGAGTCCAACACCATCGGCTCCAAGTGCAACGATGTGGCCATTGCCAATGTGGTAGTGGGGCTGAAGGCGGAAGTGGAGAAGATGCGGGAGCAGGTCCAGAATGTGGAGTGATGGAAGATGAAGCTCATCAACATCGGATTCGGCAATCTGGTCTCCGCTGACCGGCTGGTGGCTGTGGTGGGGCCGGACTCGGCCCCCATCAAGCGCATGGTGCAGGAGTCCCGGGAGCGGGGAATGCTGATCGACGCCACCTACGGCCGCAAGACCGCGTCCATTTTTATCATGGACAGTGACCACGTGGTACTGTCGGCCCTGCCGCCGGAGCGGTTCGCACCGAAGGAAGAGAGAGAGAACGAAGAATAGGAGCGTGTGTATATGAGAAAGGGGAGGACCTTTGTGGTCTCCGGCCCCTCCGGCGTGGGGAAGAGCACGGTGCTCAAGGCCCTGCTGGAGTCCCGGAAGAATCTGTATTTTTCTGTGTCGGCCACCACGCGGGATCCGCGTCCCGGAGAGCTGGACGGTATCCACTACCACTTCATGGACGTGGAGTCCTTCCGGAAGTGGATCGCCATGGACCAGTTCCTGGAGTACGCGGAGTACGTGGGGAACTTCTACGGCACACCCAAGAAGTTTGTGGACGATGCCATGGAGGCCGGGAAGGACGTGATCCTGGATATTGAGATCCAGGGCGCCATCCAGGTGTGCAGCAAGCGGCCGGACACGGTGCGCATCTTCATCGCCCCTCCCAGCTGGGCGGAGCTGGAGCGCCGCCTGACAGAGCGGGGCACCGACAGCCCCGAGAAGATCCAGAAGCGGCTGCTGCGGGCCAAAGTGGAGTTTCAGACGGCCCACACCTATGATTACTTTGTCATCAACGACACCGTGGAGAATGCGGTGGGGGAGCTGAACGCCATTATCACGGCGGAGCACTGCAAGCCCCAGGAGCGCATGGAGATCATCAGCGGACGCTGAGACGCCCGCTTTGTTCATAAATAAATTTACGCCTGCAAGGCAGATAGGAAGTTGATCCATTATGATGCTGTATCCCGCAATGAACAAGCTGACCGGCTATATCCCCAACCGCTATATGCTGGTGGACGTGGTGGCCCGCCGGGCCCGGCAGATCGCCGACGAGGCGGAGGAGACTGGCGAGCATCTGACGGAGAAGCCCGTCACCCTGGCCATCCAGGAAGTGGCGGACGGCAAGCTGGACGCCAGAAACATGGACCTGACCATTGAGGAACCGGAGGATCTACAGCCGGCGGAGGAAGAGGCACAGTAACAACAGGAGGGGCGAGGCATGGAAACCGCTGAGATCGTGAAAATCGCGGTGAGCGCCGCGCCCTATTCCATTGACAAGCCGTATGACTACTTGGTTCCCCCGGAGCTGCTGGAAACGGCGGTACCCGGCGTCCGGGTCACCGTGCCCTTCGGCCGGGGCAACCGCACCAGTGAGGGCATTATTCTGGCCCGGACGCCAGGTGAAAAGATGCAGGGGCTCAAACCCCTGCTGTCGGTCCTGGACCGAGGGCCGGTACTGGACGGCGATGGCATCGCCCTGGCATTGTGGCTGCGGCAGCGGTACTTCTGCACGCTGTTTGAAGCGGTGAAGGCCATCCTGCCCGCCGGACTCTGGTACCAGATCCGGGAGGTCTGGCATGTGGCAGAGGGCATGGACCGCTGCGCGGCCACCGGCATCCGACGGGCCGCCCCGGTGCTGGACGCCTTGTTTGCCGCCGGAGGCTCCGCAGAGCTGTCAGTGCTGGAGGAGGCCTGCGGCAAGGAGGCTGGCACTGTGCTGCGGGCACTGCAGAAGGCCGGGGTCACGGTCTGCGAGACTGCGGCCCGCCGGAGGATCGGCGACAAGTCCCGTCGGATGGTGGAACTGGCCGTCAGCGCCGAGGAGGCCGCATCTCTGACGGAAAAGCGATCCTCCCCCCAGCGGCGGGAGGCGGTGCGTCTCCTGGCGGCAGAGGGGCGGATGAGCGCGGCGGAGGTATGCTACTTCACAGGCGTCTCCATGGCCGCCCTCCGGGGGATGGAGAAGGCGGGGATCGTGGCTTTTTCAGCGGAAGAGGAGCTGCGGCTGCCGGACCTGACGGCGGTGGAACCCAGCGGTCCTATCGTCCTCAATGAGGAACAGGAGGCGGCCTTTCAGTCTATCCGGACCCTGACGAAGACCGGGAAGCCGGAGGCGGTGCTGCTCCAGGGCGTCACCGGCAGCGGCAAGACCCAGGTCTATCTCCGTCTGGTTCAGGAAATACTGAGCCGGGGGAGGCGGGCCATGGTCCTGGTGCCGGAGATCGTGCTGACGCCCCAGATGATGCGGCGGTTCTCCGCCTGCTTTGGGGACCAGGTGGCCATGCTCCACAGCTCCCTGCGGATGACGGAGCGCTACGACCAGTGGAAGCGTATCCGCCGGGGCGAGGTCCAGGTGGTGCTGGGCACCCGGTCCGCCATCTTCGCCCCGCTGAAAAACGTGGGCCTGATCGTCCTGGACGAGGAGCAGGAGAGCAGCTATCAGTCGGAAAACCCGCCCCGGTATCACACCCGGGACGTGGCCAAATACCTCTGCGCCCGGGACAAGTCCACCTTGGTCCTGGGGTCTGCCACTCCGGCGGTGGAGACCGCCTGGAACGCGGAGCATGGGATCTATCACAAGGCGCTGCTGCGCCAGCGATATAACCGGCAGGCATTGCCGGAGGTGCTGGTGGCGGACCTGAAACAGGAAATCCGGGCGGGCAACGCCGGGATGGTGGGGCAGGTCCTCCGCACTGAGCTGGAGGAAAACTTGCGGCGGGGAGAGCAGAGCATCCTGCTGCTGAACCGCCGGGGCAGCAGCAGGTATCTGCTGTGCGGGGAGTGCGGCCATGTGCCGGAGTGTCCCCGCTGCAGCGTGGCGCTGACGTATCACTCCGCCAATGGGCGGCTGATGTGCCACTACTGCGGCCACTCGGAGCGATCCAGCGACACCTGCCCCGTCTGCGGCGGCATCATGAAGCACGTGGGCACCGGCACTCAGAAGGTGGAGGGGGAGCTCCACGATCTGTTCCCAGGTACGGAGGTGCTGCGGATGGACGCAGACACCGCCGAGGGCCGTCATGAGCAGCTGCTGGACAAGTTTGAGCGGGAGCGGATTCCCATCCTCCTGGGCACCCAGATGGTGGCCAAGGGGCTGGACTTTCCCCAGGTGACACTGGTGGGGGTTCTGGCTGCGGATCTGTCCCTGTATGTAGACAACTACCGGGCCGCCGAGCGGACCTTCAGCCTGCTGACCCAGGTGGTGGGCCGGGCGGGCCGGGGCGGCAGTGCCGGCCGGGCGGTGATCCAGACCTACACCCCGGAAAACGATGTGATCCAGTGCGCGGCTCGGCAGGATTACCAGGGGTTTTATGAGCGGGAGATCCGGATGCGGCGATTGCGGCGGTTTCCGCCATTTGCAGACCTCTTCACCTTCACCGTCTCCGGTACCGAGGAGGGCGCCGTCCTCCGGGCCGCCGTCGCAGTGCGGGAAGAGCTGCGCCGCCTCTGCGCCCTGCCGGAGCTGGCGGCCGGAGAACCGGAGGTGCTGGGTCCCGCCCCTGCGCCGGTGATGAAGCTGAATAACCGCTACCGCTACCGCTGCCTGCTGGTGGGAAAGAACGACAGGCCCACCCGAGAGGCGGTGAGCTGGCTGCTGAAGGCATTTGCAAACGACCGCGCCAACCGCGGGATGAATCTATTTGTGGACTGCAACTCCATGGAGTGAGCAGCGTTTTGAAGGAGGTCAAGGACTTATGGCTTTACGGAAGATCGTGGTGCAGGGAGAGGAGTGCCTGACAAAGGTGTGCCGCCCTGTGACGGAGTTCAACCCTCACCTGCACCAGTTGCTGGACGATATGCTGGAAACACTGGAGGATGCCAATGGCGCTGGGCTGGCTGCTCCCCAGGTGGGAGTGCTGCGCCGGGTGTGCGTGGTGCTGGACGAGGACTCTGAGGAGTATATCGAACTGGTGAACCCGGAGATCGTGGCTCAGAGCGGCGAGCAGACCGGGCTGGAGGGCTGCCTCAGCGTGCCCGGCAAATGGGGCATCGTCACCCGGCCGGACGTGGTCCGGGTCCGGGCCCAGGACCGGTATGGCGCCTGGTTCGAGGGGGAGGG
>ERZ857503.992-NODE-992-length-18374-cov-4.276598_pt1 | contig 18374 bp, 11 predicted proteins | sample MGYA00519766_ERZ857503 | MGnify/ENA primary metagenome ERZ857503 (study PRJEB31778, sample SAMEA3449345) | human gut metagenome | biome: human gut; feature: human-associated habitat; material: faeces | place: United Kingdom | collected 2010/2012 ...
CCGCCAGGACAGCCGGGAAAAACATTTTTTTCATATCGTTTCAGGTTATCGTTAATCCTCTTCATACCGGTAATTCGCGCGGCGCGACGGGGCCTGATCGCCATTGAGCAGGAACTCGTCGATATCCCCCAACTTTTGGATGCCGTCGGCCCAATGGAAATCGAAAGCCAGTTTTCCGGGCCTGAAACAGCTACGCGGAACGCTCACCATCAGCTCGTTACCCTGGTAGCGATAGGCTGCTTCGCGGCTTTTCCTCCATCCGGTCTTATCGTAGGTTTTGACCATGCTCTTACCGCTTCGGAAACCGTCGTTAACAAGCAGGTCGTAGCCTTCCCATCCGGTCGCATGCTGCCTGTCGGTATCGATAAACAGCAACATCCAATACGGATCGGTATGCGGAGTAAGCGGCTGCGCCGTTTTTACGTAGAAATAGACATACTTATCGTCACGCGCCACCTTCGACTCGATAATGTCGTTGCGCCCGGTCGCATTCACATACGGCCCGGCGGCGAAATTACCCGGACTGTCGCGGTGATACGTATCGCCCGCATGATCGTAATAAGTCTTTTTGACCTGCCGCCACTGGTCGAAACCGCCGTTCAGGTCGATCGTTACCGGTTCGCCGGCCGGTTCGGGCTTGGCAACCCCTTTGTACTTCCGGACATTGGCGATCAACTGGTAGTAATAGTTGTCGGTATGGCCGCCCTTCATCGGTTCGATGTCTCGGCTGAACTCCTGGTTGTACTGGTCGATGAAATAGCCTTCGCCCATTTTGACTTCGCGGCCGCCTTTGCCGCATTTGGCTCCGGGGAAAAAGTCCCATTTCTTCATCTCCTCGGCGTAATCCGGATTCGTCCGGTTCATCTGTCCGGCCGTCCATTCGTTCCAGCCGGTCACGAATATAAATTCCGGATCGACCTCCAACGCACGCTGCCACTGCTGATCGAAATAAAGCCCCTTATCGGTATCGGTCGTCGCATCGTACCGGTCGTGTTCCGGCTCCACGCCGTCGCGGAAACTCCGTCCGATATTCGACAGCGGATGCTGCGCGGATGCCACCGGCACGTACTCGGCCCGGTCGGGCGACTCGTGCCAGCCGACCGACTGCGGATAATGGTCCACCCACGGCCACTCGTCATGTCCGTCGTCGTACCACCGGAGCGTCGTCCACGCCCAGCTTTGTCGGATCGTGAAAAAATCCCGGATCTCTTTCGGGAAACGGACATCGTCCATTTGCTGGCGCCCGCCGATGATATGCTGCCCGAACATCAGCAACGGCTTGCCTTTCCAGCGGAACCACAGATCGGCATACAACCCCCGGCTGTAGATCTGATCCCAGAGCTGCTGCACCGAATTCTGGCTGGCCAGGCAGGCGATCTGCGGCGTGGTCTCGCCCTCGGAACGCATCTTGCGGAACACTTCGGCGATGAAGACGAAAACATCTTTGTAAATATTGTCGTTCGTATTGTCGAGAACGATCAGATCGACACCCGCGTCGGAGAGCATCCGCGCATGACGGCGGATGATCCACTCGTCCTTCATGATGTAGTAACCCGCTTCCGGCTCTCCCCAGTAATGGACGCCGCCGCCCCATTTCGGGTTCACCGGATCGGCCTTCAGTATCTCGGTCACGTTATAAGGACCGTCTTTCGCCCCGTTCTGGTTGTGGGTTACGAAATAGAACATCGCCACCGTGCGGTTCGTTTTACGCGGACCGCACTCCGCATAACCGGGCAGCGTCCGTCCTAGCGCATCGGTAGCCACCCACGTATCGGCCTGCAGGTCGCGGCCGCCGCATCCGGCAGCCTGACCTGCCGTTTGCGCGGAAACGCTTCCCGACAGCAGACCGAAGGCCGCGAACAGAGCCGCCCGCGAAATCTTAACAGTAAACATCGTATTCAAATTTATCAAAACCGGATTCTTATTTATCCGCCGAATCCCCGCCCGAAATAGGCGAGGATACCGGCGGATGATTCAATTACAATCTATTTCGATTGGGTCGGCATGGCGATCGGTTCTTTGTAAATAATCTGATCCCAACTGTCGATGCCGATGATTTTCTTAGCGAATTCGAATGCCTCTTCTTCCCGGTCGGTGCCGAAAGCCTGGAATACGAACCAGGCCGGTTTGCGTCCCGACGGATCGTCCTTATCGTCCGGGAAGCGACGGATACCGATCCTGAGACCTCCTTCGCCGCGCTGGTCGAACCAGCCGTGCATCTGATAAGCGTCGATTCCGTCGCAGGCTTCGAGCTTCTTCAACGCATAAGCCATTCCGGCAGCCTGTTCCAGCAGCGCTTCTTCAGAGTAATCTTTCGAATTGGGATTCTGTTCGGACAGATAAAGCGTACGTTTCTCCTTGCCTTTATAGAGCGCGCGCGGCTGCTTGATCCATGCGTCGAGCACTTCGAGGTTCTTGAACGTGATCAGCGGCGTATTGTAATCGAACGTCGCTTCGGTATCGAGCCACGCTTTCGGTTCGAACAACGATTGCGGATAAGGATGGTGTGCCACGCCCCATTTGAAATCGCCTTCGGCCTCGGTGTAATCGAGCAGCAGGTCGAGCAACTGGGCCGACGGGTAGCAATACTCGTTGTGGCGCGACTGCCAGTAGTGGGTCAGCGTAATCAACACTTCGGCATGCGGGTTATATTTGCGAGCCGTATAATAGAGCAAACGCATCGACTTGACGTAAATATCCATGAACCGCAGCGGCGTTTTGATCCCGGCATTGGTCCACACCCAACCGGCATCGACTTCGTTGTGGGCGATCCAGTGGTGGATGCGGCCGTACTTCTTGTCCGGGCGGTTGTAGCGCGAAGCGAGGAAATCGATCGCGGCGGCGTAAAGGTTCAGCGATTCGAGCGTCGTCATGTTCGGCATCGTATAGATACCCGCCGGATCGAAATCCGGATGTTCGAACAGTTTACCGGCGGCTTTGTCGGCAAAAGCGCGCTCCGGAGCCACCAGAATGATCGCGCTGACGATCATGTTTTTCGAAGCCGCGAATTGCAGCGTCTTGTCGAATCCGTCGATGGTTTTCTTATCGGCATAATAAGTTTTGCCGTTGTATTCGAACGGAATCGAATTGTCGGACGGAGTCAAGCGCATAAAACCGAGCCATATATTGACCGTAATGCTGGTCGCCTGCAGGCTGTCCGCATCGGAAGCGTACGGACCGTCGTGGAAACCGCCGATCCCTTTTTTGGTAGCCACCACCTCGTGCGGCAGATCGTACTGAGCCTTCACGTCGTCGGCATAACGCCCGTGCGAACAGATCAGATATCCCTTCTGCGACTTCTGGGCCAGCACCCAGCGCGAATAGAGGCGGTCGTACTGCCGCCCGTCAACCTGCGCATAGCGGTCGAATTTCAGCTTGAAGTTCGTCGGCTTATCGATTTTCTTTTCGGTAATGAAAGTCAGATCGGTCAGGTCGCCGAACATCGGCACTTCGCACAAATAAACGTCGCCCGGCATTCCTTTGATATTACCGGCCACTTCGACGCCTTCGTCGGTCACTTTCACGTCGGTCACCTGGCACGGGTGATCTTTCTTAAGGTAAACGTCGATATCGTGGTTCAGTCTTTTCTCGCGTGCTTCCCGTTCGGCTTTCTGCCGGTTCTGAGCGATCTCTTTTTCGGTATAAGCCCTCAGGCGCGGCGACTTGATCCGCATGGTGGTCGGTTTGGCCGCATTCGGAACGATCAGCAAGCTCAGAAAATCATTGGGACTTTTAAGCTGTTTGAGCTTATCGGACACATCGACCGAGAAAGTGCTCCATCCTTCGGCGATCGGCAGGCGGATCATGTTCTCCTCGATGCGCGACCGGTCGTTATTGACCGTCACGACCATGAACTCCATGCCCGAAGCGCAGAAATAATCGAAACTCAGCACCGCCACATCTTCCGGCAACTGCTCTTTCAGCGGGGCGAACTCAATCACCGCGTCGTTCGGAGCGGTCGTCACCTCGAACACTCCCTTTTCGACCTCTTTCATCACAAAACCCTTCGACTCTTTCGGCGCGACGGACAACGGCACCGCATCTTGGGCATGCAACTGCGAAACAAACAACAAGGCCCCGATCAACAGCAGGCCGACAAAACGTTTCTTACTCATCTCTTCGTTCAGTAAAATTAGGTTAAAGTTATCTCCGGCGGCATGCAAAACCACACGCCTTACCAAATACAATAATACGATTTTTTTGCCGAAAGGCCCGACGATTTGTCCCGAAAAATCATTTTACGGAGTATTATTATCATTTTACGGAGCATACGGAGCGCTCCGTACATACACTTTTTTCGCCTTTTTCCGTTTCGTCCGGTAGAACAACCGGGATACTGTTTTATCTTTGCAGCGGCAGTCATAACCGATTCGAGGTACGAGGGAAGCCTTTTTCCCCGGCTTCAGGTATTTTCCGGAATCCTCCGGTTGCGTACCTTTGCCCGGAAAAAATTTCCCGGTCTGACGATAAATGGAAAAAGAAATCATAAATAAACGCCTGTCGGAACTGAAGACGTCGGAAGAAGGGGTCATCACCAAAGTGTTCGGACACGGCTCTTTTCGCAACCGGATCACAGAAATGGGATTCGTTCGCGGCAAAACGGTGCGGGTCATCAAAAACGCCCCGCTGTCGGATCCCATCGAATACGAAATCATGGGTTACCGCATCGCCCTGCGCAAAAGCGAGGCGGAACTGATCGAAATTTCGCTGCCGAGCGGCGGAACGGCGGGGTCGGGACTTCCGTCCGGCGGAACGTTCCGGGACGAATCGGTCAACCGTTTTCAGCACGTAACGGGCCGAACCATCAACGTCGCGCTGGTCGGCAATCCGAATTCGGGCAAGACATCGCTGTTCAACGTCGCGTCCGGCTCCCACGAACGGGTCGGCAATTACAGCGGCGTGACGGTCGACGCCAAACAGGCCGTTTTCCGGCAGGACGGCTACACGTTCAACCTGTTCGACCTGCCTGGCACCTATTCGATCACCGAATACACGCCCGAAGAGCTTTACGTGCGCCGGCACATTCTCGACGCCATGCCCGACGTGGTTATCAACGTGCTGGACGCCTCGAACCTCGAACGCAACCTGTTCCTGACAACGCAACTGATCGACATGGACTTGAAGGTCGTGATCGCGCTGAACATGTACGACGAGCTCGAAAAGTCGGGTCTGAAACTGGACTACCGGAATCTGGGCCGGATGATCGGAATCCCGATCGTGCCGACCGTCGCCTCCCGCGGCGAAGGAATTCGGGAACTGTTCAAAACCGTGATCGACGTGTTCGAAGACAACGAACCGATCGTGCGGCATATCCACATCAATTACGGGAAAGACATCGAACACAGCATCCGGCTGCTGCAAGACGAGATCTGGAAAAATACCGACCTGGTTGCCCGCTATTCGTCGCGCTATCTGGCGATCAAACTGCTTTGTAACGATAAAAACGGATACGAAGTGGTCGAACCGGCCGCCAACTTCGCCGAGATAAGCGCCGTGGCGGAACATGAACGGCAGAAACTCGAACGCCAGTACAAAGACTGCGTCGAAACGATCATTACGGACGCCAAATTCGGGTTCATCGCCGGAGCGCTCGAAGAGACCTGCCAGGGCATCAACCTGCGTAAAAACCGGCCCGACGACCGCGTCGACCGGATCATGACCCACAAGGTCTGGGGACTCCCGATTTTCCTGCTGATCATGTGGATCATGTTCCAAACGACCTTTTCGCTCGGCGGCGTCCCGGCCGGATGGCTGGAAACCGGCGTCGAATGGCTGGGAGACTTCATCGGCGGAATCATGCGGGAAGGCCCTTTGCGCGAGCTGATCGTCAACGGGATCATCAGCGGAGTGGGGGGCGTGATCGTCTTCCTGCCGAACATCCTGATCCTGTTCTTTTTCATCTCGCTGATGGAAGACACCGGCTATATGGCGCGGGCGGCTTTCATCATGGACAAGGTGATGCACCGCATCGGCCTGCACGGCAAGTCGTTCATACCGCTCATCATGGGCTTCGGGTGCAACGTGCCCGCCATCATGGCCACGCGCACGATCGAAAGCCGCAGCAGCCGGCTCATCACGGCGCTCATCACCCCCTTCATGTCGTGCAGCGCCCGGCTGCCGATCTATCTGCTGCTGGCCGGGACCTTCTTCCCGTCGCACGCGGGGCTGGTGTTGTTCGGCCTCTACGTGCTGGGCATTCTGGTCGCCGTGATGACCGCCCGGCTCATGCGCCGCAGCTTCTTCAAGGTGGACGAAACGCCCTTCGTCATGGAGCTCCCCCCCTATCGCATGCCGACGTGGAAGGCCACGATGTCGCACATGTGGGACAAGTGCGCGCAATACCTGCGCAAGATGGGCGGACTGATCCTCGCGGCTTCGGTGATCGTCTGGTTCCTGAGCTACTACCCGCGTCCCGAAGCGGGCCAGAGCTACGAACAGCACTACGAAAACTCCTATCTGGGCCGCGTGGGCAAAGCCTGCGAGCCGGTGTTCGAACCGCTGGGGCTCAACTGGAAGGCCAGCGTGGCCGTGCTGTCGGGCGTGGCGGCCAAGGAGATCGTCGTGAGCACGATGGGCGTGCTCTACTCCGAGAGCGCGGACGCACCCGCCGAAGCCGATGCGCCGGAGAAGCTCCGCACGGAGCGCATCGGAGGCGCGGACGGCCCGACCGGAATACGTGTCGCCGAGAATGCTTCCGCAGAGGCGGCGGACGACGGAACCGGCGCCTCCGCGGACGAAGAGGAGGCGATCGACAATCTGCCGCAACGTCTGCTGGCGAGCGGCGATTTCACGGCGGCTTCGGCGGCCGGATTCCTCGTCTTCATCCTCATATACTTCCCCTGTCTGGCGACCATCGCGGCGATCGCGGCGGAGTCGGGGTGGAAATGGGCGGCCGGAAGCGTCGTTTACAGCACCGCGCTGGCTTGGATCATGTCCTATCTGACCTATCGGATCGTGCAATTCTTCGTGTGAGCGATGCAACCCACGTGGCAGGACATAGTCGTCTGGATCATCGGTGCGGCCGTCGTCGCAGCGGTAGGCCGGCGGCTCGTGTGCGCCTTGCGCGGCAAACGCAGGGGCGGGTGCGCCTCGTGCGGTTCGAGGGGCTGTCCGATGCACGGCGCCGGCACGCGGGACAGACGCAAGCGCTGAAGACGGACGAGCGCCGGGGCCGGAGGCGACGGTGTGCCGGCCCGATACGGACGCGGCAGGAGAAGAGCCGGCCGGAAAGGCAGGACGGGAACGGGGGTGTCCGACAAGTTTGGTGGCACCCCCTTTTTCATTCGTGCCGCTATTCGAGAACTTTTCCGAATACGCAATTCTCAGAGCGTTGAAAATACCCGTTAGGCAGCCGTTTTTCGCGCCATCCGCTCGGATGACCGGGCAGGCGCACGGGAACACTCGGTTCCGGCGGAGGGCGGCGGTTCGTCGCGGCCGCCGGCTTCTTGCGTATAAAAGCCTCTCAACGGAGGGAGGGCGGCACTTCGCGGGTTATTGCGGGCAGGCGCACGGGAATACTCGGTTCCGGCGGAGGGCGGCGGTTCGTCGCGGCCGCCGGCTTTCTTGCGTATAAAAGCCTCTCAACGGAAGAGGGAATTGCGGAGCGGGTTCGGCGAGCTGCGCGCGGCAGGTTCGGCTGAGAGTTGCGTTCTTAGCGGATTGGGCCGAATTCCGACGGGTCAAGCTCCGAACTGGAACCGTGCCCGCCGCAGACGATGCGCCCCGGCCGCGCGATGCAGGTCGGACAGCGCTTCAGGGCGGACGGGAAGCGGAGCGAAGACGGCGTGCGGCTGCGAGGGGCACGGAAGAGCGGATACGGACACGCATGCGGCAGTCTGCGGTCGTTACGCCGGAGGGATCGTCCGTCAGCGAGGGGCGCCCGAAGCGCGGAGGGAACGAGGAAAAGCCGGTAGGCCCCTCCCCTTTCGGGAACTGCCGGTTCGCGGAAAACACTCGGAGGCGGTAGGAATGAAATGAGGCCGCCCTGCGCAATTCGTCGGACAGTCTCTTCTTTCGGTCGGAAAGCGGATAGGGAGTGGGGCCGGCTTCCTCACCTCACCTCACCTCACCTCGTCTCCCCCCCCCTTCTCTCCTTTCTACTACTCGGTTCCGCCCCGTCAGAGAGCGAACAGGATGAATATCTGGGCCGTCAGCACGCGAAGGAACATCACCACGGGATAGACCGTCGAATAGCCCACGGCCGGCATGTCGTTGCCCGCAGTGGCATTGGCGTAGGCCAGCGCGGGGGGATCGGTCGTACTGCCGGCGATCAGTCCCATGAGCGTATAATAGTTCATCCTGAGCCACAGGCGCGCCGCGACCGCCACGATGAGAATCGGAATCACGGTAATCAACACGCCGTAACCGATCCAGCGATAGCCGCCGTTCAGGATCGCATCCACGAAACCGTCGCCGGCGCCGATGCCCACCGCAGCGAGAAAGAGCGCGATGCCCACTTCGCGCAGCATGAGGTTGGCGCTCTGCGTGGTGTAGGTTACGAGGTGGAAGTGGGTGCCGAAGCGGCCGATGAGGATCGCCACGATCAGCGGACCGCCCGCCAGCCCCAGTTTCACGGGCTGGGGTACATTGAGCAGCGGCACGGAGCCCAGCAGCACGCCGAGCGCGATGCCGACGAAGATCGTCAGCAGGTTGGGCTGGTCGAGTTTCTTGAGCGAGTTGCCCAGCACCTTGGCCGTCTGCTCCACCGCCGAACGGGGGCCGACGACCATCACGCGGTCGCCGATCTGGAGTTCGAGCCCCTGATAGGGAATCAGGTCCACGCCCGAACGGTTGACGCGCGTGATGTTGATGCCGTACTTGGTGCGCAGGCGCAGGTCGGAGAACTTCTTGCCGTTGATCTCGGAGCGCGTAACGAGAATGCGGCGCGAGACGAGCTCCGAGTCGGGCGTGTTGTTGCCCCACGCCACGTCGTCCATCTCCACCTCATGACCGAAAAAGGCCACGATCGCCGGCAGGTCCTCGGCGTCGGCGATGACCCACAGCCGGTCGCCCTGATGCACCGTGCTGTCGGCGTCGGCCATTGCGACCGAGCCGTCGGGGCGCATGATGCGCGAAATGACGAACTGACGCTTCACCAGATCGCGCATGTAGGCCACCGTGCGGCCGTCGAGCAGTTCGTTGTTGAATTCGATCGAAACCTTCGAAGCGAGCTTATGCTCGCGGGAGAGCGCCGCGAGCGCTTCGTTCTCCTGCTCGAACTTCACGCGCAGCGCATAGCGGACGAAGATCATCGAGGCGATGATGCCGACCACGCCCAGCGGATAGGCCACCGCATAGCCCAATGCGATCGAAGGATCGTCGATGCCCGAGGCGTCGGTGTAAGCCTGCTGTGCGGCGCCGAGGCCCGGGGTGTTGGTAACGGCGCCCGAGAGCACGCCCACCATTGTCGGGATCGGCGTCCCGGTGGCGACGTGGATCGCATAGGCCACGGCCACGCCGAGCAGCACGATCGCCGCAGCGCAGCCGACGAGCTGCAAGCCGCCCTGCTTGAACGAGGAGAAAAAGCCCGGGCCGACCTGAAGGCCGATCGAGAAGACGAAGAGAATCAATCCGAACTCCTTGACGAAATGGAGCACGTCGCCGTCGACGGTCATGCCGAAATGGCTGAGCGCGATGCCCACGAAGAGCACCCACGTGATGCCGAGCGAGACGCCGCCGATCTTCACCCGGCCGAGCAGGATGCCGGCGGTGATGGCCAACGCGAACGTCAGGACGGCATGGGCGATGCCGCTGCCGAAAAAGAGAGAGTAGAGCCACTCCATATGAAAAGCCGCTTTTGTGTAGGGTAAAGTTTTAGGTGCCGCAAAAGTAGTATTTTCCGGAGATTAAAAAAACTTAATAGAGGTATTTTTCCATCAGAGGCAGCAGAACCGCCGTAACCAGTCCCATCAGCGCCATCGCCAAACCCGAGAGCGCACCCTCGACGGCGCCGAGTTCGATGGCGCGCGCCGTGCCGATTCCGTGGGCCGCCGAACCCAGTGCGAAACCGAGGGCTTCGGGATCGCGGACCCCGCAGCGGCGGAGTATCCACTCGCCGAAGAGGCTGCCGAAGATGCCGACGCAGAAGACCACGACCGAGGTCAGCGTAACCATGCCGCCCAGCGGCTCGGCCACCGAGACGGCGATGGGGACCGTAACGGACTTGGGGGCCAGCGAGGTGAGCACCGTGCGTTCGGCCCCGAAAGCCATGGCGATGTAGACGACGCTCAGCACCCCCAAGACGCACCCCACGACCGCCGAGACGAGCACCGGAAGCAGACGTCCGCGGATCCGATTCACCTGTTCGTACATCAGATAGCCCAGAGCCACGACCGAAAGACCGAGGCCGAAATCGAGGAGGCCGGTCGCCTGTTCGTACCGGGCGTACTCGATGCCGCAGACTTCGAGCACGCCGATCATCGCGGCGAAGGCGAGCAGGACGGGATGGAGCACGACGGCATGCGTCCGGCGGTAGAGCGACGCGCCGAGGCAGTAGAAGCCGACGGTGGCCGTCAGCAGGAAAAGGTCGCTATGGACGATAGACCGGATCATCTTCTCTCTTGCGGCGGTTGATCGACTGGAAGGTCCGCCCGACGCTCACCAGCACGACGACGGTGCTCACGATACCCGAGACGACGATGGCCCAGAGATTCTCGGCGATCGTCCGCCACGAAACCATCAGCCCCACGCCGTACGGCACGAAAAAGAGCGCCATGGCGCCCAGCAGGAAGCGGGCCGCGGGGCGCACGGTCTCGGCCTTCACCCACCGCAGGCTGAGCGCCGCGAAGAGCAGCACCATGCCCGCGATGTTGCCCGGCACGTACCCTCCCGTGCAATGGCTCAGGACGTTGCCGGCGAGCCAGAAAAGCAGTATGTAGAAAAGTCCCGTCATCCGAGCGGCAAAGGTACGAATAAATCGGGGGCAAAAGCAACTTTTTTTTGCATTTCGCCGGGAGGCGATACCCGAGGCGGGGCCGAACGTCGCGGAGAAGCCGGGGGTAAAAGCCGTTTTTCCGCGTTTTGCCGGAACGCACGGAAGCCGGGCGGATCGAAGGCGGCGGACGACCGGGGAGAATATCCGCCGCCGGCCCGGCAGTCGGGAGGCGAGATGCCGCGCGGGCGCACCGGAGCGGAAACGATGCCGTCCGGGGGGGGGAAAGGTGGCTGTGAGTAGATCGTCCGGAATCGGGAGGATCGGAGGCGGGCGGAAGGAGGAGGTTCGCAGATGCTTCCCGCAGAGTGCGGGGCTCGCGTCGGTGCGGCGGAAGAAGCGAGACCGGGATCGGGGCGGGCGGAAATGCGCTCCGAAACGCTGCACCGCCGGCGGTGCGGAGCCTGCCGGAAAGCCGGACCGCGGCATCGGGTCCGCCGGCAACGGGGAATGAGGCATTCCCGGGGAGGGAAGGCGCCGCCTTGGCCGCACGTGCGCCCGCCGGTGCGGAGCGAGCGCAACGGGACGGGTGCCCCGGCGAATCCCGTTTTCCGCAGGGTTTTACACGGGAGCGCCGGACGGAGAAGCGTCCGCGCAGCGCGGCATCGCCGGGGCGATCGCGGGCGTACCTGCTTCAGCCCGCACCTGCGGTCGTCGGAAGCCCGGCTGCGAAAACGTCGTGCGCCGTCTCGCCGGACGGGCCGCGGCGCAGGGAAGTCCGGCGCAGAGGCATGCAGGGAGGGGACGTGCGGCCGGGGCGGTGCATTTCCCGCGCCGGGCGGCGGTTTCGGCACGAAAGGTGCCCGGCCAGTACGCAACAGGCTCTTCGCCGGAGAGAGGCCCCGCAAGCGGCGGACCGCATCGGCAAGAAGCCGGGACGAACAATCGCAATACGATGAGTTTCAATATACCAAGAACCCCGCAAAGGCGGGTCGTAATCATCGGCGGCGGTTTCGCAGGAGTGAAGCTCGCCCGCCGGCTGCGCCGATCGGACTATCAGGTGGTGCTCGTGGACCGGAACAACTATCATCAATTCCAGCCGTTGATTTATCAGGTGGCGTCGGCCGGTCTGGAGCCCTCTTCGATCTCGTTTCCGTTCCGCAGGATCTTCCGCAAACAACGCGATTTCCACTTCAGAATGGCCGAAGCGCAGGCCGTCGACCCGCAGCGCAACACCCTGCGGACCTCGATCGGGTCGCTGGAGTACGACGAACTCGTGCTGGCCGCGGGCACGACGACCAACTTCTACGGAAACGAACACCTCCGGAGCCACGCGCTGCCGATGAAGAGCGTCGCGGAGGCGACGGCACTGCGCAATACGCTGTTGACGAACTTCGAACGGGCGCTCACCTCGTCCTCGGAGCGCGAACGCGACGAACTGCTGAACGTGGTCGTCGCGGGCGGAGGCGCAACGGGCGTCGAGATCGCCGGAGCGCTCGCCGAAATGAAGCGTTTCGTGCTGCCGCGCGACTATCCGGATCTTCCGGCGGAGCGGATGCGCATCCATCTGGTCGAAGCGGGCGACCGTCTGCTGGCCGGAATGTCGGCCCCCTCGTCGGATGCCGCGAGGCGTTTTCTGAGCCGCATGGGCGTGGAGATTCTGCTCGGCAAAAAGGTTACGGACTACCGCGACCGCAGCGTGGTGTTCGACGACGGGAGCGGGCTGCCCTCGCTGACCTTCATCTGGGTGAGCGGCGTCGAAGCCGAACGCATCGGAGACGAGGGCCTGCTGCCCACGGGCCGCGGGGGCCGTATCCGCGTCGATGCCTTCAACCGCGTGGAAGGGTACGACAACATCTACGCGATCGGAGACCAGTGCATCCTGCGAGGCGATCCGGACTATCCGGACGGGCACCCCCAACTGGCGCAGCCCGCCATTCAGCAGGGAGAACGTCTCGCGGACAACCTCTGCCGCAAGGCGTCGGGAAGGCCGATGGTGCCGTTCCGATACCGCAATCCGGGCGTCATGGCGACCGTGGGGCGCAACCGCGCCGTGGCCGAAATCGGGAAGCTGCGCATCGACGGCTGGGCGGCATGGACGATGTGGCTCGTGGTGCACCTGCGCTCGATCCTCGGCGTGAAGAACAGAATCATCGTATTCGTAAATTGGGTCTGGAACTATTTCACCTACGACCAGTCGCTTCGGCTGATCCTGCGTGCGGGCCGAGACGGCACGGCGCCGCAGACGGACGGGATGCCGTGCGCACCGACGGAGAAGTGAGACCCGCGAAAGACTGCGGAACAGGCGTCCGGACAGAAACGGGCCGAGACGGCACGGCGCCGCAGACGGACGGGATGCCGTGCACAGCAGCAACCCCGAGTTTCCCGGCGCGGAAAGGGGCTTCGGGGGATGCCGGAAGCCCCTCCCATAACGTCCGGCAGATGGCGGAGGTCCGGCGGGCGGCATGCGTCGCGGCATCGCAGGAAGGGGGAAAGCGGATTCCGCGAGGGCGTTCTTCCGCATCGCACACGAAGACGGAAACGGCCAGCGGGCACAGGCGGAAATTCGGAAGTCCGCCGGATTCGGGGCAAACGGCAGGACGGCGCAGCAGCGGCCACCGCTGCCTGCCGAAATTCGCAACGAAACAAAGATCGCGCGGCAAGCGCCTCCCCCACTCGCGGAAACCCCTCCTTCGGCTGGAGGGCGGGAGCGACAGGAGCGGAAAGAAAGGCCGTCCGACAGATCCCGAAAATCGGAAACCGCCCCCGACGGAGCCACTCCGTCAGGGGCGGAATCGTGAAACGGAGGCTCGTTGGAGAGCCTCGTCCGGTGGAGCTGGCGGGAGTCGAACCCGCGTCCAAACAGGGAGCCCGAAGGCTTTCTACACGCTTAGCCGCCATTCGATCCTTCTTCCCGTTCACGGCAGGCGGCAGCCTCGCCCGGGACCCAGCTTCTTCGTTTCGCCCGCCGGCCGAAGCCTCCGGCGGACTATCCCTAAAGAGATGATACCCCGTATGAACAGCGGTTAAAGGGCGGAACCGCCGTTCGGGATACTCGTCGCACGACCGCCTCGGGCCACGCGATTAAGCCAATTTTCCTTGAAAATTAGGCAGCGAGTGCATAGCTGTTATTGCCATTTGAATGTTGAGCGTCGGGATTAACGAGCCGCCACACAGCGCTCGGCGTGCTTACCGACAAACTCTGCCTGCTGTCAAAACCGGTCAGCCCCGAGTTTGCGTGGAAACCGAATGCAAAGATAATACAAAAATTCCGGAATCGCCGCCGGTGCGGGCAAATTTCGACGGATGGCCGGCGGAATAGGCTCCTGCACGGGCCTGCGGACGATCGCTGCTCCTGCAACCGAGGGGGGGAAGGGCCGCGCCGCGCCCGAAGGTTTCCGTCCAGCCGGCGGACGGGAGGCGCGGACGGGGAAGGGGCTTTGTCCGTCCGCAGCGGAGAGCGGCCGGAATCATCGGAAGGCGGAGTGCGGAACAGATTCGTGCAGACCGGTTCGTCCCGGAGCCGACCGCCGGACATGCGGGGTATTTTCCGAGAAGGAAGGGGCGTCGCGTCATGGCCCCTCCGAGGCGCCCCGTCCGGCATTCGAACGGCCCTTCGGAGGCCGGAGGGGGGGGGCGCGGGCGAAGCAAGCCCCTTCCGGCGCTTCCGGTGCACCTTCGGGCAGGGCGAAGAGGGGGGGGCGGAAGACATTTTGCGGATCGGCGCCGGCGGCGGAAAATGCATGCGGCATCCGGCGGAACGTGCGCGGGGAGGCTGCGTGCGGGACCCGCCCGGCGGAGCTGGAACGGGCCCCGGGCCGGAACCGCGGCCGGGCGGGCTCCGGAGCCGGCAACAATTCCGCGGGCATATGCGCGTTTTATCGCCGGAATTTCGTATCTTTGTCCGGATCTTAGTTCTGATGCAACCTCAAATGGAGAAGCAAATCGTCGTCCGGCTGCGCAACGCCGCCATCTACCACGCCGACAACCCGTTCGGCTCCTGTTCGCCCCGCAAACTCGCCGAACGCGGCGAGATGGTCCTCGCAGACATAGACTTCGAAGTGGCCCGAGGCGAATTCGTCTATCTGATCGGCCGCGTCGGCAGCGGCAAAAGCACGCTGCTCAAGACGCTCTACGCCGAGAACCGGCTCGTTACGGGCGAAGGCGAAGTGGCCGGATTCGACCTGCGCAGCCTCCGCCGGAAGGACATCCCCTATTTGCGGCGCAAGCTCGGGATCGTCTTTCAGGACTATCAGCTCCTCACCGACCGCAACGTCTTCATGAACCTCTACTACGTGATGAAGGCGACGGGGTGGAAAAACGAGGGCGAAATCCGCCGCCGCATCGACGAAGTGCTGCGGGTGGTCGAGTTGCAGAACAAGAGCTACAAGATGCCGTTCGAACTCTCGGGCGGCGAACAGCAACGTCTGGTGATCGCACGTGCGCTGCTGAACGATCCCAAGCTGCTGCTGGCCGACGAGCCGACGGGCAACCTCGACCCCGTTACGGCCGAAGGGATCATGCGGCTCTTCCAGCAGATCGCGCAGCGCGGCTGCGCCGTGGTGATGTCCACGCACAACACCTCGCTCATCGAACAGTTCCCGGCCCGGGCTCTGCTCTTCGCCAAGGGCCGCGTGCGCGAAATGAATCTCGCGGCCCAGCTGGCGGAATAACGGCCGGCAGCCGCCGATCCGGATGCGGCCGACGACACTCCCGGACCCGACCTCCGACGCTCCATGCGGCATCTTCGCCTCTTTCCCGCAGTCCGGGAGCGGTGCGGCGCCGGCTGCCGGTGCGGGCGAAGCGCACTCCGCCGCAAGGGGCGCGAACGGACCGCACCGCGAAGGCAGGCGCGGCAAGGAGGGAGGGGGCGCAAACAATCTCCACCTTCGAGAATCGAATCATCGCATTACTCGTCTTTCCCGTCGCCCCCCCCCAAGCCGGAAGCAGGCCGCCGTGCGGGACGGACGTCCGTTCGCGGGGTTTCGTTGCGGACAGGTGTCGCCGTGCCTTGCGCGAATATCCGGGCCGCCACAGCACAGGAGCTCCGTGTCGTCGACCGCGACTGCATCCGGGCGTCTGCATCTCGGATTTTTCACGCTTTCCCCGGCGGCGGGAAACAAGCTCGGGGAACAGAGAGGGGGGGGGAAGCGCCGCCTGCTCCGAAGGCGCGAAGACACGGAGCCCCGGACGGCGGCGGGCTGCACGGTCCGAAAGGACCGCAGAGGAGAGAAGGGGAAGATGTCATCGTCGGACATATATCTATTTCGCTCCCGACGGAAACAGGTTGCGTTAGCGGTGCGGCCGAGCGCCGTGCCGAACGGGATTCGAAGCGTGCCGAGCGGAAAATCGCCCTGCACAGGACGGATTTTTGCGTGCCGCCGCAGGGAGCGGAAGCCGCGGATCGGCGCCGGCGGCGGGACCGGCCCGAATCTCGGGCGGGTGCACTCCGCCGCAGTGGGGCGGCGCCGAACGGCCGACATCGGAGGAGGGGCGATATCGGACTTCCCGGGAAACGGCCGGACGGAGAGCAGCGTCTCCGGCGAAACCGAATGCGATCCGCATTTCGCACGCAATGCGCCGAGGAGCGAAAAACATCCGAAACGCGCCGAACGCTTCCGGAGAAGGCGGGCGCGTCTTCGGACCTCGCACGCGATGCGCCGGGACAAAAAGGCTACCGGGAAGCGCAGAACGTATCCGGCGATACCGGACGCGATCCGCGCCTTGCACGCAATGCGCCGAGAAACGGAAACATCCGAAACACGCCGAACGCTTCCGGAGAAGGCGGGCGCGTCTTCGGACCTCGCACGCGATGTGCCGGGACGAAAAGGCTACCGGGAAGCGCAGAACGTATCCGGCGATACCGAATGCGACCCGCATTTCGCACGCAATGCGCCGAGAAGCGGAAACATCCGAAACGCGACGAAGGCTTCCGGAGAAGGTGGGCGCGTCTTCGGACCTCGCACGCGATGTGCCGGGACGCAAAGGCCACCGAGAAACGCAGAACGTATCCGGCGATACCGGACGCGATCCGCATTTCGCACGCAAATCGCCGAGAAGCGGAAACATCCGAAACGCGCCGAACGCTTACGGAGAAGGCGGGCCCCGAAACGGACGCAGCAGGGGCGCCGCCGCGACGGGAAGCCGGACGTTTTCAGCCCTTCGGAAAAAAGCGTTCCGAGGAGGCGGCATTTGTTTTTTTCGGGGAAAATCCCTATATTTGTACGATATTTAATCAGGACCAATGAGTAGTACAGAAGAAAACGTAAAGAAGCGGGACGAAGAGTACTCCGCATCCAATATCCAAGTGCTGGAAGGGCTCGAAGCGGTGCGCAAACGTCCGGCCATGTATATCGGCGACATCGGCGAAAAGGGACTCCACCACCTCGTCTACGAGGTCGTGGACAACTCGATCGACGAAGCGCTCGCAGGCTACTGCACGCATATCGACGTAACGATCAACGAGGACAACTCGATCTCCGTGCGCGACAACGGCCGCGGCATCCCGACCGACTTCCACGAGAAAGAGGGCAAGTCGGCGCTCGAAGTGGTGCTCACCGTATTGCACGCGGGCGGCAAGTTCGACAAGGGCAGTTACAAGGTCTCGGGCGGTCTGCACGGCGTGGGCGTCTCGTGCGTCAATGCGCTCTCGACCCTTCTCATCGCCGAGGTGCACCGCGAAGGCAAGATCTACCGGCAGACCTACTGCAAGGGAGCGCCCACGTCGGCGGTGGAGGTCGTAGGCGAATGCTCGGACCGCGGTACGACCGTAACGTTCAAGCCCGACGGCGAAATCTTCACCCACACGACCGAATACAAGTACGACATTCTGGCCAACCGTCTGCGCGAGCTGGCGTTTCTGAACAAGGGCATACACCTCAGCCTCACGGACCGGCGCCAGAAGGACGAAACGGGCGAATGCCGCACGGAGCGGTTCTACTCGGAGGAGGGGCTCAAGGAGTTCGTGCGCTACCTCGACGCCACGCGCGGGACGCCGATCATCGACTCGATCATCTACCTCGATACCGAGAAAAACGGCGTGCCGGTGGAGGTGGCCATGCAGTACAACGACTCCTACTCGGAGAACGTACACTCCTATGTCAACAACATCAACACCATCGAGGGCGGCACGCATCTCACGGGATTCCGCCGGGCGCTGACCCGCACGCTCAAGAAATACGCCGACGACTCGGGCATGCTCGCAAAGCTCAAGTTCGACATCAACGGCGACGACTTCCGCGAGGGCCTCACGGCCGTGGTGTCGGTCAAGGTGGCCGAGCCGCAGTTCGAGGGACAGACCAAGACCAAGCTCGGCAACGACGAGGTGGCCGCAGCGGTGGATCAGGCGCTCTCGGCGGCACTCGGACAATATCTGGAGGAGAATCCCAAGGACGCCCGGGCCGTGGTGCAGAAGGTGATCCTCGCGGCGACGGCCCGCCATGCGGCCCGCCATGCCCGCGAACTGGTGCAGCGCAAGACCGTGCTCTCGGGCGCCGGACTGCCC
>ERZ857503.998-NODE-998-length-18277-cov-3.156349_pt1 | contig 18277 bp, 9 predicted proteins | sample MGYA00519766_ERZ857503 | MGnify/ENA primary metagenome ERZ857503 (study PRJEB31778, sample SAMEA3449345) | human gut metagenome | biome: human gut; feature: human-associated habitat; material: faeces | place: United Kingdom | collected 2010/2012 ...
GATCAAGGAGCTGCGTCCCACGACCCCCGTGATCATGGTCACCAAGAGCGAGGAGGAGAACATCATGGACAAGGCCGTGGGTTCGAAGATCGCCGACTACCTCATCAAGCCCGTCAACCCCAACCAAGTGCTGCTCTCGATCAAAAAGAACGTCCACCAGCAGCAGCTCGTCACCGAGCAGACCACCGCCGACTACCGTTCGGAATTCGGGCGCATCTCCTCGTCGCTGCAAATGGCCGATACGTTTCAGGACTGGTGTTCGATCTACCGCAAGATCGCCACATGGGAGATCGAGTTGGGCGAATCCTCCGACCAGAGCATCAAGGAGGTGCTGGCCTACCAGAAAACCGAGGCCAATCAGGAGTTCTGCAAGTTCGTGCGCCGCAACTACTACAACTGGATCAACAAACGCGCGGACGACACCCCCGTGATGTCGCACACGCTCATGCGCACCAAGATCTTCCCCGTGGCCGACGAAAACCCGAAGACCACGCTGCTGCTGATCGACAACTTCCGTTACGACCAGTGGCGCTCGATCTCGTCGCTGCTGAGGGGCTATTACGACGTGGCGCAGGACGATTTCTACTGCGCCATCCTGCCCACGGCCACGCAGTATGCCCGCAACGCGATCTTCGCGGGGCTGATGCCGCTGGCCATCGACAAGCTGATGCCCAACAAGTGGCTCAACGACAACGAGGAGGGCGGCAAGAACCAGTACGAGGAGGAGTTCCTGAAGCGGCTGATGAGCCAGAACGGCAAGTCGTGGAAGTTCTCGTTCGACAAGCTCGTGCGCCCGGAGCAGGGCCGCAAGCTGGTGGACAACATCCAACGCATCTACGACGCCGATTTCTCGGTGATCGTCTACAACTTCCTCGACATCCTGTCGCACGCGCGCACCGAGACCGACATCATCCGCGAACTGACCGAGGACGAAGCGGCTTTCCGCTCGCTGACGCGCTCGTGGTTCGAACATTCGGACCTCTACACCATCCTGCGCCTGTTGTCCGAGCGGGGCCACACGGTGGTCATCACCTCGGACCACGGCACCATCCGCGTGGACAACCCCGTGAAGGTCACGGGCGACCGCGAGACCTCGGCCAACCTGCGCTACAAAACGGGCCGCAATCTGGCCTATAACTCCCGCGAGGTGTACGAGATTCTCAAACCCGAGGACGTGCAGCTTCCGTCGAGCAACCTCACGTCGAGCTACATCTTCGCCTACAACTCGGATTTCCTGATCTACAACAACGACGCCAACCGGCATATCCGCTACTACCGCAACACGTTCCAGCACGGCGGCATTTCCATGCAGGAGATGATCGTGCCCTACATCGTACTGAAACCCAAACAATAGCATGAGAACCATACACATCACATCGCAGGACGAACTGCCCGACGTGGCGCGGGCCGTCATCCGCTCGCTGGGGCGCCGCACGGTGGTCGCCTTCCGCGGCGGCATGGGGGCGGGCAAGACGACGCTCATCCGCGAGATCGTCGCCGCGCTGGGATCGGCGGACACCGTGACCAGCCCCACGTTCGCCATCGTCAACCAATACAAGGCCGGCAAAGAGCGTATCCACCACTTCGATTTCTACCGCATCGACGACCAGCGCGAGGCCTACGACTTCGGCTACGAGGAGTACTTCTACTCGGGCGACCTCTGTCTGGTGGAGTGGCCCGAGAAGATCGAGCCGCTGCTGCCCGACGACGTGATGACGGTTCGCATCACCGTCGACAGCGACACGGCCCGCACGTTCGAAATCGATTAATACCCATCCCATCCGTCACAATCCTTAGAAATGCAAGAGTACACATCGAAACAACACCAGATTCTGCGTCCCGCAGAACAGATTTACGCAGTCATCAGCCGCTTCGACAACCTCACGCCGGCCGTCGCCGACCGGGTCGAGGAGTGGCAGGCCACGGAGGACACCTGCTCGTTCAAGGCCAAGGGCTTCACCGTCCGTCTCCGCATGGAGGAGCGCGAGGCGCCCAAACACGTCAAGATCGTAGGCGACGACGGAGGAATTCCGATGGATTTCGCCTTCTGGATTCAACTGCACAAGGTCTCGGAGACCGACACGCGTATGCGGCTGGTCCTGCACATCGAGCTGAACATGATGATGAAGATGATGGTCGGCGGCAAGCTGCAGGGCGCCATCGACCAGATCGCCGAAGGCATCGCCAAAGCCATGCAGCAGGCGTAAGACGCCTGTTTTAGGGGCAACCACAGGCCAAAGCGTTTCTGATCCCGACCGCTGCTCCCGCAGGCGTAAAACGCCTGTTTTAGGGGCAACCACAGGCCAAAGCGCTTCTGATCCTAACCGCTGCTCCCGCAGGCGTAAGGCACTGCCCCTATACTTATAGATACGCCGCATTTTTTGCGGCGTATCTCTTTTTCCCATCCCCCGATCGGTCCCCGATATGGGCAATTCGGCCCGCGGGTGACCACCCCTGCCTCATTTTAATTACTTTTGTAAAAGGCGGTTTCCGCACGGAATTTGCCCGACGGGAATTTTCGCCAACATCTGCGGCGCTCCGGCCATTGTTCCGCGGCCGCGGAGTTACGACCTTTGCATTATAATACAGCGCCCGGGAGACCCGGAGTCCTAAATACGGAAAATTATGAAAAAGTATGATGCCGTCATCATCGGCTTCGGCAAAGGAGGCAAGACCCTCGCCGCCGAACTGGCCCAACACCAATGGAGCGTCGCCATGGTCGAACGCTCGGACAAAATGTACGGGGGAACCTGCATCAACATCGGCTGCATCCCGACCAAGGCCCTGATCCACAGCGCCGCCCTCGCGGCTGCCGGGCATCCGCTGACCGCAGACCAGCAGCGGGCCTACTACCGCGAAGCCGTCGCCTCGAAGACCGCGCTGGTCGGCCTGCTCCGCGACAGGAACTACCACAAACTGGCCGACAACCCCCTCATCGACGTCTACACGGGCGAGGGGCGTTTCCTCTCCCCGGAAACCGTCGAGGTGAAGACCGCCGACGGCACGCTGGAGATCGGCGGGAAACACATCGTCATCAACACCGGGGCCGAAACGGCGCTTCCGCCCATCCCGGGCATCGCCGAAAGCCGGCGGGTCTACACCAGCACCTCGATCATGGAGCTGGAACGCCTGCCGCAGCATCTGGTGATCGTAGGCGGCGGCTATATCGGACTGGAATTCGCCTCGATGTACGCCTCGTTCGGTTCCCGGGTCACGGTGCTCGAAGGATTCCCGGAACTGATCCCCCGCGAGGACCGCGACATCGCCGCCGGCGTCCGCGAGGTGCTCGAAAAGCAGGGCGTCGAATTCCGGCTGAACGTCCGGGTGAACTCGTTCCGCGACACGGCCGAAGGCGTGATTGCCGCCGTCACGCAGGAGAGCGCCGACACCGCCGTCGAAGCCGACGCCGTCCTGCTGGCCACGGGCCGGCGGCCCGCCACCGCAGGGCTGAACCTCGCGGCGGCCGGAGTCGAAACCGACGAACGCGGCGCGATCCGGGTGGACGAACACCTGCACACCTCTGCGCCGAACATCTATGCCATCGGCGACGTCACGGGCGGACTCCAGTTCACCTACATCTCGCTCGACGACTACCGCATCATCCGCGACGAACTCTTCGGCGACGGTGGCCGCACCACGGCCAACCGGGGTCCGGTCCCCTACTCGGTCTTCATCGCCCCGCCCCTGTCGCACGTCGGGATGCACGAGGCCGAGGCCCGGAAAGCGGGGCTCGACATCCGGGTCACGAAGATCGCAGTCTCCACGATCCCCCGCGCCCGGATTCTGGGACCCGCGGAAGGGATTTTCAAAGCGGTGATCGATGCCGAAACAGACCTCATTCTGGGCTGTACGCTCTTCGGACCCGAGTCGAGCGAGGTCATCAACACCGTCGCACTGGCCATGAAGCACGGCATCACGGCCCGCGAGCTGAGCAACTCGGTCTACACCCACCCGAGCATGAGCGAGACGCTCAACGACCTCTTCGCCTGACACGCAAAAGCCCCGCTTGCAAAGCGGGGCTTTTTTTCATCGCGGCCGGAGGTTCGTCAGGCGCCTTCCCGGCTCTCTCCGGGTGCCGCGCGGTATTCCGACGGCGTGCGGCCGAACCGCGCCTTGAAGAGTTTGCCGAAATATTGCAGCGAATTGATGCCCACCCGGTCGGCGATCTCGGCGATCTTCAGCTCGGGACATTCGGCCAGCATCCGTGCGGCTTCGCGCAGGCGGATGCCTTGGATCAGTTCGGTGGGGGTCTGCCCGAAGACGCCCTTGATCTTGGCGAACAGCGCCGTGCGGCTCAGGGCCAGTTCGCGGCTCAGCATCCCGACACCCAGCGACTCGCTGTCGAGATGGTCGCCGATCAGCGCCAGCGTCTTGCGCACGAAAGCCTCGTCCATCGGATTGCCCGAAAGCGTCTCCGACGCGGGTCCGGAATTTCCTTCGAGGAATTTGCGCTGCAACAGCCGGCGGTTGCGCACCATGCCGTTGCACTTGGCCATCAGCACGTCCATGTCGAAGGGCTTCGAGACATAGTCGTCGGCGCCGCTTTCGAGCCCCGTGATACGCTGCTCGGGCGACGAGAGCGCCGTGAGCAGGATCACGGGAATGTGGCAGGTCCCGAAATCGCGCTTGACCGCCGCGCACAGCTCCGTTCCCGACATCCCGGGCATCAGCACGTCGCTCACGATCAGGTCGGGCTGCTCCTCGCGCGCCAGCCGCAGTCCCTCCTCGCCGTCGGGGGCCAGCGTCACGCAGTAATACTGCGAGAAGATGGTGCCGAACATGCTCCGCAGCTCGTCGTCGTCCTCGACGACCAGCAGGCGCGGCAGCTCCTCCGACCCCGGAATCCGTTCGGGAGCGGGCAGATAGTCGGCCACGGGTACCGGACGGGGATATTCCTGCTTTTCGACCACCTCGACGTTGGAATTGCCGCTGAAATCGGGATTCAGCAGGAGCGTCACCGTGAAGGTCGAGCCCACGCCCACCTCGCTCTCGACGCCGATCCCTCCGCCGTGCAGTTCGACGATGCCTTTCGAGAGGGCCAGCCCGATGCCGACCCCGGCGTCCTGCGTGTCGGCCTCGTTGTGGTAGAAGCGTTCGAAGATCGCCGCGAAGAACTTCTCCTCGATGCCGTGGCCCGTATCGGCCACCTTCACCACGGCCTGCGCGTCGTCCGCCGAGAGCGTCACCGTGATCCGGCCGCCCCGGTCGGTATGCTTGAATGCGTTGCTTATCAGGTTGTAGAAGACTTTCTGCAACTGCACGGGGTCGAACGGCAGCTCCAGCCGCGCCATCCCGGGCACATAGTCCAGCTCCACCCCGCGGATGCCGCTGTACTCCTCGAAGGTGCCGCACACCTCGGCCAGATAGGCCACCAGATCCTGCCGGCTCACCTTGAGCGACATGTATCCCTGCTCCTGCTTGCGGAAGTCGATCAGCTCGTTGACCAGATCGCGCAGCCGCAGGGCGTTGCGGCGGACACTCATCAGGTAACCTTTCAGCACCCCCGGCAACTCCTGCCGCGCCAGCAGGTCCAGTTGGCCCTGAATCAGCGTCAGCGGCGTGCGGAACTCGTGCGAAATGTTGGTGAAGAAGACCAGTTTCCACTGCGTGATGCGCTCCTGCTGCTCCCGGGCCATACGCTCCATGGCCAGCGACTGCTCCAACTGTTTTTTCGTGTAGTAGTAGCGGACCACCCACGCCGTGATGAGCATAATCAGCAGCACATAGAGGATGTAGGCGAAGATGCTGGCGTAGAACGGCGGGGAGACCCGGATATCGAGTTCGATGCGCCCGCCGCCGTCGAGCAGGCGGGTCGGACGGCTCTGCACGGCCAGTTGGTAACGCCCCGGCGGGAGGTTCATGTAGCGGATGTTGTTGCCCGGCAGCGGACGCCACGCCTCGTCGTAGCCGATGAGCTTGTACTGATAGTCGCCGAGGTTGAAATCCGCGGCGTTGTCGGTCCCGAAGGCGATGTCCACGATGTTGTATTTATGTCCCAGCGAAATCGACTTCGTGTAGGCCATCGCCTCGTCCAGAATGCCGGTCCGGTCGCCGGCCCGCACGGGATGCTCGTTCACCGAGAGCGACGCGAAGAATAACTGCGGCACACGCCCGGCACGGACGAGGTCCTGCCCCGTGAACGACACGATGCCGTCCACGCCGCCCGCCAGCATCTCGTCCCCCTCGCCGCGCCACAGGCAGCCGTTCTCGAGCGACAGCAGCGGAAATCCGTTGCGGATGTTGAAATTCTCGCTGCGGAGACTGTCCGCATCGACCAGCGACATCCCGGCGTTGGTCCCGAAGACCATCAGCCCCGAAGGGGTCTGCGCAATGGAGCTCACATAGTCGCTCGCAATGCCGCAGGCCGCCCGGTCGTAGGTCACGAACTCCTTCCGGTCGCGGTCGAACAGCAGCGCCCCGCTGCGGGTCGTCCCGACCCATGCCCGTCCGCGGTCGTCGCGGAACAGCGAGGTCACCATGTCCTGCTGCACGACGCGGTTGAAATAGAGCTGGTAAAGGCCCGCCTCGTCGCGGCGGTAGACCCTAAAATTCACCTGCCCCGTCACCACATAGAGCCACCCGTCGCCGCCGCTCAGCACGTTGAACACCCGCTGCTGGTTCAGGATGCGCTCCGCACGGCGAGTCCTCATGTCGATGCGGTAAACCCCGGCATAGGTCCCGGCGTAGATCGCATCGCCCTCGCGCGAAAGGCTGTGGACGATCTCGATATTTTCCAGCCCGCCGCCCTGATCGGTGATCTTCAGGCGTTCGAAACGCCCCGAAGGAATGTCGTAGACGCAGACGCCGCCCATGAACATTCCCAGCCACAACTGGTCGCGTTCGGCGTCGTAGCGGATGCTCTTGACGTTGTTGCTCGGGATGCCGCTGTTGCCCATGTTGAAGAAGCGTCCCCGGCGGCGCGCACGGTCGTAGAAGTAGAGTCCCTTGTCCGAGGTTCCGGCCCAGAGGTCGCCGCGGCGGTCGAGCGTCACGTCGGCGACGATGGTCCACGTCGTGTCCTCGCCCTCGATCGGGACCACGCGGAACAGCGCCTCGTGGGGATGGAAATAGGAGATTCCCGTATAAAACGACCCGAACCAGATCGCACCCCGGCGGTCGCGCATGATGCACTCCACCGTCAGGTTGCGCATGCCGTAAAGCGGATTGTCCGAACGTCCGAAGTGGTAAAAACGGTCCGACGCAGGGTCGTAGCAGTCCAGTCCGAACATCATGCCGATCCACATCCGGCCCTCGCTGTCCTCGCAGATACAGCGCACATAGTTGTCCGCCAGCCCCTCGGGATGGCGCGGATCGTGGACGAAACGCCGCACGCCGCCCCCGGCGTCGAGGCGGTAAAGCCCCTCGCTGCGGGTGCAGACCCACAAATCGCCGCGGCTGTCCTCGAACAGACTGCTGATCTTCGAGGCCGTCGGGAGGATGCACTCCGCCGTGCCGCGCTCATCGAGGCGGTATAAACCCGAATGGAGCGTCCCGACATAGAGCACGCCTCCGGCCGTGCAGGCCAGCGCCGAGACCTCGCTCATCGGGGGCAGCAGCAACTGGCTGCATTTCCCGTCGGGCGAGGCGACCACGATGCGGTCCCCGGCGGCGGCATAGACGCGGCCCCCGCGGACCGTCGCGGCCGAAATCGAACGGCTGTCGAGCAGCGAATCGGTGAAGAGCGGCCGGAAGGTCTCCCGCCGCAGGTCGTATTCGACGATATTGCGAAGCTGGTAGAAATAGATCAGGCCGTTCTGCTCGCCGTAGATGCCCTTGACGTTCATCGGGCGGAACAGCTCCGCGGCACCTTCGGACATCAGCGGCTCCTCGGTCTGCAATCCGCGGTAGCGGACCACGCCGCCGACGCCCGCGGCCCAGATCGTGCCGTTCTCGTCCTGATAAAGGGTGGTTACGTTGGTTTGGTTGAAACCCTCACTGATGCCCAAGTGTTTAAATACCATTTGAGCCGGAGGCGCGGCGGCAGTCGCCGGGGGGGGGGAAATTCCAGCTCAGAAACAGCAAAAAGAGGATCAATTTACGCATACTCGGTTTCTCTATCCATCCGACAAGATACGAAATTTCGGGAAATTTTCGATATCGGGAACGAAAAAAAGCCGCCCGGAATTACCGGGCGGCGAATCGCTGCCGGGACTGACGTACAAAGCGCATGTCCCGGCACCGATTTTATTGGTACTGCTTCTCCAACTCGTCATACCAGCGCTGCATGACGAAATAAGCCTTCTTTTTGCCTCCCTGATCCGAAACGAGCCCCTTGCGGTTGAAGTCGTCCTGAATGCCGACCATCTGGCGGCGCGGCGAACGGAAATCCTTCAGCACCCACGGCGTGGTCCCGGCCAGCCCGGGCATCCGCTTGAACATGTTGACGCTGCGCTCGTAGAGGTCCTCCATATACTCCTCGGTGAAACGCTCCGTGCGTTCGCCGTGACGGCCGTAAACCGCCCCGCCGCCGAACTCCGAGATGAAGACCGGCTTTTCGAGGTCGAAAGTCCAGTTCACCCGGTCGCACTTCTCCGACTCGCCGTCGTACCAGCCGACATACTGGTTGAAGCTGATAAGGTCCACCAGATCGGCCAGATCGTCCTTCACCGTCAGCAGGTCGGGCTTCAGGCGGGTCTTCTCCATGGCGGCGCTCACCAGCCGGGTGTCGTCCATGCTGCGGGCCTTGGCGATGAGCGACCGCAGGAATTTCAGGCGCGCCTCGCCATGCGGGGTTTCGTTGGCCACCGACCAGATCACCACGTTGGCGCGGTTCTTATCGCGCGTAATCATGTCCGCCAACTGCGCCTCGGCATTGGCATAGGTCGCGGGATTCTCCCACTGGATCGTCCAGTAGACCGGAATCTCCGACCACACCATCAGCCCCATCTCCTCGGCCGCACGGACCATCGCCTCGTTGTGGGGATAGTGCGCCAGCCGCACGAAATTACAGCCCATCTCCTTGGCCCATCCCAGCAGGATGCGGGCCTGTTCCCCGGAGAAAGCGCGGCCGCTCATGCCGTAGGGCATCTCCTCGTGGATCGACACGCCGCGGCAGAATACCTCTTTGCCGTTGAGCAGAATCTTCGTGCCCCGGGTCTCGATCGTGCGGAAGCCGATGCGGTCGTTCACCGAGTCGGTCTCGGCGGCGATCCGCACGGCATAGAGTTTCGGATTCTCGGGCGACCAATAGGCCGGTTTGGCTTTCATTTCGAACGCCGCATAGCCGTTGGCGTCGGTCGTGACCCGTTTCGATATTTTCAGTTCGGGAATCTCCACCGTCACCGTCTGCTCGGCCTCGGCGCCGTCGAGCTGCACCCATCCGGCGATCACCTGCGGTTCGCCCTTTTTCAACTGCACCGAGTAGTCGCGGATGAAGGTCAGCGGCGTCTCGACGATCATGACGCTGCGCGTCAGCCCGCCGTAATTCCACCAGTCGGAGTTGAGCGTCGGGACGCCCTCGGCCAGCCGCTTGTTGTCGACCTTCACCACCAGCGAGTTCTGCCCCTCGCGCACCTTGTCGGTGATCTCGAAGTTGAAGGGCGTGTAACCGCCGACGTGCTTGCCGATCTTGCGGCCGTTCAGCCCCACGATCGTCTCGTAGTTCGCGGCCCCGAAATAGAGGAACGCACGGCGGTCCGTACGGGGCTTGTAGTCGAACAGGTTGCGGTACCAGACCGTACCCTCGTAGTAGTAGAGCTGGGGACGCTGGGTGTTCCAGTCGCCCGGGACCAGCAGCGTGCGGTCGGTGTTGAAATTGTACTCGAAGAGCTTCGTGCGGTCCTTGTCGAAATCGTCGTCGGCAAAGTAGGACATAGCGTCTTTCAGCGGTTTGCGGCGATAGTCGTAGTAGCCGTTCTCATACGGGTCGACGATCGCTTTCCAGAGTCCGTCGAGCGATGTGGTTTCGCGGTCGGCGACGTTGACGATCTGCGGTGCGGGAGCCTCCTCCCCCGCCGCCGCGGGCAGCACCGCACAGCATCCTGCCAGCACCAAAATTGATAGTAGGTTCTTCATAAGTTTATCGGTAATTTCAAATCAGTTCGAATTTCACTTTCTGCCCGTTCACATGCAGGTAGAACGTGCCGTTCTCCAACAGCCGCTTACCCGTGTGGTCGGGGAACGACAGGTCGCGCTCGGGGTCGATCTCGAAGCGGAACACGCGGCTTTCGCCCGCCGGGATGAACTGCTTCTCGAAATGCTTCAATTCACGCACCGGACGCGATATCGAGGCCGTCGGGTCCGAAAGGAACCACATCACGGTCTCCTTGCCGTCCATCGCCCCGCCGTTGGTCACCTCGACCTCGGCCGTCAGCCGTTCGCCGCGACGCAGGGTCTCACGGTCGAGCCGCACCGTCCCGTAATCGAACGTCGTGTAACTCAGCCCGTAGCCGAACGGATACATCGGCTCGTGCTGCAGGTTCTGGTAACGCCCCGACTTGGGACGCGCCGCCTGCCGCTGGTTGTAGTAGACGGGCTGCTGCTCGGCGCAGACCGGGAACGTAATGGCCAGACGCCCCGAGGGGTTGACCTTGCCCGAAAGCAGTTGCGCCACGGCGCTGCCGCCCTCGGTCCCCGGCTGCCAGATTTCGACCAGCGCGTCGGCCGCAGGCTCGATGCCGCGCACGTCCACGGGACGCCCCGACGAGAGCAGCACCACGACGGGCCGCCCCGTGCGGGCCATTTCGCGCACGAACTCCTCCTGAATCGCCGGCAGCGCAAGGCTGGCCCGCGAGGCGTTCTCGCCGCTCCAGTTGCGCTTCTCGCCCATGCAGAGCACCACCAGATCGGCTCCGCGGGCCGCGGCCGCGGCCCGGGCGAACTCCGAACGGTCCTCGCCGTCGAAATCGCACCCTTTCACATAGTCGATCCGGGCCTTTCCGGCAAACTCGGCCTTCACGCCCTCGAGGATCGTCACCACGTCGTCGGCCTCGCCCTGCCCCCACCACGAGCCCATCAGGTCCGCGCGGTTGTCGGCCATCGGGCCCATCAGCGCGATGCGCCGCACATCGCCCACGACGGGCAGCGTCTCGCCCCGGTTCTTCAGCAGCACCATGCTCTCGGCCGCCAGTTCACGCGCCGCGGCGCGCGCTTCGGTCGAAAGGTAACGCTGCTGGTCGGGCAGCTCCTCGATATAGGGGTTCTCGAACAGTCCGAGGCGGAATTTCACACGCAGGATGCGCCGCACGGCTTCGTCCAGCACCTTTTCCGGCACCCGTCCGCTGTTGACCAGCTCCTCCATGTTCTCCCGGTAGACGTCGTCCACCATGTCCATGTCCAGCCCGGCCGTGATCGCCTTGGCCGCAGCCTCGGCGCGGTCGGCGGCCACGCCCTGCGCGACGAGCTGCTTCACGGCGTCCCAGTCCGAGACCACGAGGCCGTCGAAGCCCCACATCCCGCGCAGGATGTCGGTCATCGTGTAGCGGTTGGCCGACGCGGGTACGCCCGAAATGTCGTTGAAGGCGCTCATCACCGTCGCGGCACCGGCCTTCACACCCATTTCGAACGGCGGGAGCGCCGTATCCCACAGCGTCTGCGGGGAGATTTCGGTGTAGTGGTAGTCGCGGCCTCCGTCGGAATGGGCATAGCCCACGAAATGTTTCAGGCAGGCGGCGATCGCTCCGCCGTCCGTCAGGTCGTCGCCCTGATAACCCTTCACCGCCGCGACACCCATCATCCCGTTCAGGTAGGGGTCTTCGCCGTAACCCTCCGACACGCGGCCCCAGCGGGCGTCGCGCGCCACGTCGACCATCGGCGAAAAGGTCCAGTGCACGCCCGACAGCCGCGATTCGCGCGCCGCGATGCGGCACGACTCCGCGACCAGCGCCTCGTTCCACGAGCAGGCCTGCCCCAGCGGAATCGGGAAGATCGTGCGGTAGCCGTGGATCACATCGAAGCCGCACAGGATCGGAATCCCGAGCCGCGACTCCTCCACCGCCTTGCGCTGTATCCGGTTGTAATACGCCGGACTGGTGCTGCGGTAGAGCAGCGAGCCGATCATCGGGCTCACGGCCTTGGTCTGGGTCTCGACGTTGTTGACGTTCATGTTCTTTCCATAGGTCCACTGCGTGACCTGCATCACCTTCTCTTCGAGCGTCATGCGTCCCAACAGGTCCTCCACGCGGTCTTCGACTCCCGCCGCGGGGTCCTTGTAGACCTCCCGGTCGGAGCATCCCGCCAGACCCGCCGCCGCCACGAGCAGCCACAGGGCGATTGCTTTTCTGTTCATCGTAACTAATGTGCCTTTTTTTGTTGAGTCATAAAACGGCCTCCGCCCGTCACAGGACGGAGGCCGCAAAGGGTCGGGTATTCTCCCGCTTATTCGAGGAACTCGATATCGTCGTAATAGACGGTCCGGTTGTTGGTCTCGGCATCGAATCCGCTCATACCGCCGGCGCTCATATTCACCAGAGGCCGGAACTGAACCTGATTGAACTCGCTGCAATTGCTGAACCCGTATCCGCAGCCCTCCAAATCGTAAACAAATTCGTTCCAATCGTCGGTTTTGACGAGCTTCTTCCACTCCGCCGCCGAAGCGTTGTTGTTCGCAAACGCCTGCCCGTTGATCTTGCAGGGCATCTTATTGGGCTGTCCCGAACCGCCTTCCGGAGTTTTCGGAATGAGCATACGCGGATAATACTCGTTCTTGCCCAGATAAATCCGAATCCGGATCGCCTTGTATTTCACGCGCTCGGCCCCGGAGAGCTTCTTATCGAGATAAACATCGAAAAAGGCCGATGTACCCGTCGTTGTCGCCGACATGTCCACTTTCAGCACCTTACCGCTCGGATTGGCAGTTGTCGGATAGGGATTGCTGACAATCGACAACGAACCCTTGTTACCCTCCTTGATGTAGTCCGATGCAAGCGACGACAAGGTCTCGAAATTCTCGAACATATAGCCGGCACCCGCTTCACTCACCTCGACCGTCCACAAGGCGGTTTTCTCCTCGCCCTTGGCGTTCTTGCCCTTATAGGTCACGGTAAAGGTTCCCGTGGCGTCGAACGTATGCCTGAACTCCGCGGTCGTCGAAACCACGTCGCTGCCGACCTTCCACTCGTGCACGAGACCCGTAGCGCCGCCCTTCACCGTCGCGGTGATGGCCAGCTCCTCGCCCATCACGTTCCTGAGCGTGCCCTCAGCCTTCGAGAACTCGATCTCCAGCGGCTTCTCCTCGACCTGAACCGTCCACGACGAGCTCTTCTCCTCGCCCTTGCCGTTCTTGCCTTTATAAGTCACGGTAAAGGTGCCTACCTCGTCGAACTTCCGCTTGAACTCTGCAGTCTCCGAAGCCACATCGTCGCCGACCTTCCACTCGTGGACGATGCCCGTTCCGCCGTTCTTCACCGTCGCCGTAATAGCGACCTCGCTGCCCTGCACGCAGGGGATCGTGGCATCGGTCACCGAGAATTCGATCTCCAGCGGCAGTTCGTCGACCGTCACGGTCCATTCACGGTTCACCGACACCTCGTCGGCATTCACGCCGCGGTAGGTCACCGTGTACGACCCCATCCGGTCGAACGTGTGCTTGAACTCGGCGGTCGAGGAAACGACGTCGTCGCCGACCTTCCACTCGTGAACGACATCCTTGTCCCCGGCCACGACCGTGGCCGTGATGAGCACCTCCTCGCCCGGCAGGCAGGAGATGGTCTCCTCCTCGTTCGAGAACTCGATCCCGAGGGGCGAGCCCTCGACCGTCACCGAATAGTCCTTCTCGACCTTTCCGACCGTGTTCGAAGCCTCGAAATGCACGTCATAGGTGCCTTTGGCTCGGAACACATAGGTCATCGAGGCCGTCGAGGCCATCAGTTTCCCGTCGACGAACCAGTTGCAACTGAGCGGCCCGGGACTCTCGATCACCGCCTCGAAACGCACGGCGTCGTCGACATAGGCCGACACGGCGGATTCCGTGACGGGGAAGGTCACCTGCGGCATGACGGCCGGCTGCTCGCCCGTCGTGTCGTCGTCGCCGCATCCCCACAGCGCAGTCAGTCCCATCAGCAGAACGGCCTGCATCCAAATTATCTTTTTCATCGTCATTCGTATTTCAGGTTACTCTAAGAACTCGATATCGTCGATATACACCGTGCGGGTGTTGGTTTCGGTCACGGCTCCCGAGGCGATATTGCTGCCGTTCTCCTGCAGCAGCGGACGGAACGTCAGATTCTTCGTCGCATCGAGGTTCGAACCGAACCGGTACTCCAGCACCTCCCACTCGTCCTTGAACTGCGGCTTGCTTACCGAAGCATACTTGGTTCCGGCGTACTCCACACGGGGGTAATACTTGTTTTTGCCCAGATAGACCTTGAACCGGATGCCCGTGTACTTCGTCACGTCGATCTTGTCGACCGGGATATCCTTCAGCTTCAGGTCGAAATAACCCGACGTGCCGCCCGTACCGTTCACCTTGTCGCTGAGTACCTTCAGGCTGGTATTGATACCCTCGGGCTTGGGGTTGTCGGCCAGTTGGATACCCGGATCGTTCTGTTTCAGGGTCCACCACTTGGGCAGCTCGGTGTAATCCTCGAAATGCTCGAAGAGCGCACCCGACGGCACGATCGTCACGGTCCATGTGCGGTCCACGGTCTCATTCTTGGAGTTCACGCCGTGGTAGGCGATCGTGTAGGGACCTCCGTTCTCGAACGCCCGGCTGAACACGGCATCGGTCGAGACCGTCACACCGTCCACCTTCCATTCGTGCTGCACGCCCGTGCCGCCGTATTTCACCGTGGCGATAATCTCCACGACAGCTCCCTCCTTGCAGGGGATCGTCGCGTCCTCGTTCGAGAAACTGATCTCCAGCGGGCGCTCCGTAGCCTGCACCTCGAAACTCTTTTGGAAAGTTCCCGTCGCATTCTTACCCGTGTAGGCCACGGTGTAGACCTTGGCTTCGGGCAGGTCGAACGTGTCGAAATAAGCCTTGTCCGACTTCACCACGTTATCCACTTTCCACTCGTGAGTGACGTTCGATCCGGCGTCGACGATGGCCATCACTTTCAGGATGTCCAGTTGCCGGCGCACGATGCGCGTCGAATCGCCCACCGAAAGGTGCATCTCCAGCACGTCGGAGACCTCCACGGCATAGCTTTTCTCGATCTTCCCGGCGCCGTTGCGGGCCTCGAAGCGCACCTCGTAGTCGCCCGGGGCGCTGAAGGTATAGGTCATTCCGGGGGTCGAGGCTTCGAGCGTCCCGTCGACATACCATCCGCAGGTGAGTTTGTCGCCGCTCTCGATGTCGGCCCGGAACTCCACCGGATCGCCGACGACGGCCGTCAGCGAGGTCTCCTGCACCGGGAACGTTACCTGCGGCGCAGTGTGCTGCAGCGGGGTCACATCCTCCTCGCAGCCCCACAGCGCCACGATCCCCAGCAGCAGAATTATTTTTGATTTCAACAGGGTTTTCATAATCGGTCGGTTTTATTGCGCATCGTAAAAGCGGGTCAGTTGATAGACATTGCCGTTCAGCTCCTCCATGTTGTCCAGCAGGGGCGAATAGTACTGGAAATCCCAAGTCACCATGCCCTTGTTCGAGTCGCGGTTCGAGGGGTCGGTGTTCGGGTTCTCGGGATCGTTGTCCTGATAGGTGAACCAGTGCCAACCCACGCAAACCTTGCTCTCGATGAGTTTCAGCACGAAATTCTGGTAGAAATAGCCGCGCTCGGCCTGCGTGCGGACGTTCCATCCGGCGCCGGTGGTGTTCGGCAGCTCCGAATCCTCGCCCTTGGTGTAGAACTCCGTCACGAAGAACGGCTTCCCGGACCACGCGCCCCAGTTCTGCACGGCCTGTGCATCGGGCTCCCATTTCTGATAGTGGTTGATCGAGAGGATGTCCATATACTTGCCGGCGGTCTTGAACATTTCGTCGTTCACCAGTTCGTAGTTCCACTGGTTGAAGCGGCAGCCCAGATAGAGGTGGTTGGGATCGTACTTTTTGATCGCCTTGGTCACCTTCTCCAAATAGATCTCCAGACAGTAGGCGATGAAAGCCCGGCGGTCGGCGGCCGTAGCTTCGGAGAGCTTCGCCCCGGTCTTGCCCTTGCGCTGGTCGAGCCACTCCTGAGCCTTCTTGTGGTTGATGTGCGTCTCGGGCCACTTCTCCAGACAGCGGTCCAGCGCATAGTCCTTCCACGGAATCTCATTGTCCGTGAAATAGCCGATGCAGTAGGGATCGTCCTTGTACTTGGAGATGGTCGAGATCTCGCTCTCGACATACTCGTCGAACTTGGGGTGGAAGACCATCGCAAAGTCGTTGGGATAACCCTCCCAGCCCGACCAGCTCGCCCCGGCCTCTTCGCCCGAGGATTTGATGTAGCTGTTGAGCTTGCCCATCGGACTGACGATCACCGTGTAGGGCATCGGCTCGGTGAGCTTGCGCACGGTCTCCACGTTGGACCACGCACCCAGTCCGTTGAACCCGCGGGCCTTGAGCATCGAGGTCTCCTGACGGGCCCACTCCGAGGTCGACCCGAACTTCTCCTGCAACTTGGCCTGCTGACGGTCCGAACCGCCGGCGCTGAACACGGCCACGCCCTTGCAGATGTAGAGGTTGCCTTCGGGGGTTATCATCCACCAGCGTCCGCCGATCTGCTGCGTGCGGAAAAAGCCGGTCGCCTGCAGCGAGGAGACTTTCCAGCCGCCGTACTTGTCGGTGACGGGGTCTTCGCCGGGCGTGAAGCCGTGGATGCGGTCGACCGTGTAGGCGAGGTAGTCGCCCCATGCCGAGGTCTTGTTCTTGCGGGCGCGCACCTCGTGGGGCGGTTCCACGTCCGAAGGCGTGTCGCCCCCGTCGGAGGGATAAACCTCCGGCAGCGCATAGGTCTTGTCTTCCGTACAGCCGGCGGCCAGCAGTGAGGCAGCGGCTATCAAAAGCAGGTATTTCAGCGATTTATTCATGGCTATTTGGTCGTTTTTCGGTTTTCTTCAGCCTTCTCCGCGTCCAGATGGCGGATCAGCCGGTAGGTGCAGTCGTTCAACTGCTTCATCTCGTCCAACAGTACGGTGTAAGGCTCGAAGGCCCAGTTGACCACACCTTTGTTCGAATCGCGGTTCGAGGGGTCGGTCTTCAGGTTTTGGGGATCGTTGTCCATGTAGGTGAACCAGTGCCAGCCCACGCAGTTGCCGCTGCGCAGCAGCTCCGTCACGAAATTCTGGTAGAACCAGCCGCGGTCGGCCTGCGTGCGGACGTTCCATCCGGCGCCGGTGTTGTTGGGCAGCCCCGAATCCTCGCCCTTGGTGTAGAACTCGGTGATGATGAACGGTTTGCCCGACCACTTCTCCCAGTTGGCCATCCACGCGGCGTTGGGTTCCCACAGCCGGTAGTGGTTGATCGAGATCACATCCATGTACTTGCCGGCCACGGCGAAGATCTCCGGACTGGCCATCTCCTGATGGTGCTGGTTGAAGCGGCAGCCCAGATAGAGGTGGTTGGAGTCGTACTTGCGGAGCGCCTCGGTGACCTTGCGCATGTAGGTGTCGAAATAGAAGGCCTGAAACGCCTTGCGGTCGGCATCGGTGATCTCACCCGCCGGAGCGTCCTTCACGCCCTTGCGCTCGTCGTACCACTTGCGGACGGCGATGTAGGCATCCTCGTCGTGCGCCAGCAGCGTCAGGTGACGGTCCAGCGCGTCGTTGACCCACGGCAGCTCGTTGTCGGTGAAATAGCCCAGCAGGTACTTGTCGTCGCGGTATTTGGCGATGGGCGCGATAGCCCGGTCGATCACGGCGTCGAAGCCCGGATCGAAGACCATCGCCAGATCGAAGCGGTAACCCTGCCATCCGGCCTGCTTGTACTTGCCGCCGAAGTGCCTGCGGTGCTGTCCGCGGTACATGCCCATCGGGTTCACGATCACCGTGTAGGGCATCGGATGCTCCGACTCGCGGACCGTGTTCACGTCCGACCACGCGCCCAGCCCGTTGAAACCGTAGCGGCGCAGCATCTCCTGACGGGGGCTCACCTGCGGCAGGCCCACGCCCACCACCACACAGCCTATCAGGGCCGCGCCCGCAAGGTCTATGCCTTCGCCGAACACGCCGCCCAGCACGCAAAAGCCCACCAGCGTGCCGCCGCCGTGCGGCGAAAACTGCGCAAGAAACGCCTCGCGCGCGGCCTCGTCCATGCCGCTTTCCTGCACGGCAAGGGCAATGCCCGGGCACAGGGAGCGAAACTCTTCCACCGCCGCCTTCAGGTAGGCGTAAGACGGCAGAAACACAAGGTAATTGCCCTGCTTTGCGCGCACAACGGCCTCAATATAGCGGCACACCTCGGGCAGGGAGCGCTGGC
>ERZ857503.1009-NODE-1009-length-18014-cov-3.303024_pt1 | contig 18014 bp, 11 predicted proteins | sample MGYA00519766_ERZ857503 | MGnify/ENA primary metagenome ERZ857503 (study PRJEB31778, sample SAMEA3449345) | human gut metagenome | biome: human gut; feature: human-associated habitat; material: faeces | place: United Kingdom | collected 2010/2012 ...
GTTCGAGCAGCGGGGCGACGATATCTACATCCCCCAACAGGACCATTACAGCATCGAGACGTTCCTCGACGGATCGATCATGAACATCGCCGACGCCCCGTGGCCGGGCCTGACGCCCGACCTGCTGTCGATCTTCCTGGTGGTGGCCACGCAGGCCAAAGGCGCCGTGCTGATCCACCAGAAGATGTTCGAAAGCCGCCTGTTCTTCGTCGACAAACTGATCGACATGGGGGCTCAGATCATCCTGTGCGATCCCCACCGCGCCACCGTCATCGGCCACGACCACCGGATGTGCCTCCGGGCCACGCGCATGACCTCGCCCGATATCCGTGCGGGTGTGGCGCTGCTGATCGCCGCGATGTCGGCCGAAGGGGTCTCGACGATCCAGAACATCGACCAGATCGACCGCGGATACAAGGACATCGACGGACGCCTGAACGCCCTCGGCGCCCGGATCACCCGTGTCGACGAGTGCGAGGTGCGAAAATAGCAAAACAAGGTTATAAAGTCCCCCTTATCAAAGGGGGATTTAGGAGGATTGTCTGTACTGAAACATAAAACGAAGTAACGGGCGGCCCCACATGAAATACCGATCGATAGACATACCAATACAAAGAATCAAACCAAATATCGTTTTATGTTTTTGGAAAATGCCAGCAAGAAAGGCTGGATCGAAGTCATCTGCGGGTCAATGTTCTCGGGCAAGACCGAGGAGCTGATCCGCCGTCTCAAACGGGCCCAGTTCGCCCACCAGCGGGTCGAGATCTTCAAACCCCGCATCGACGTGCGCTACTCCGAGGAGGAGGTCGTGTCGCACGACGCCAACGCCATCCGCTCCACGCCGGTCGAATCGCCGCAGAACATCCTGCTGATGACCTCCGATGTCGATGTGGTGGGCATCGACGAGGCGCAGTTCTTCGACGACAGCATCGTGGACGTCTGCCGCCGTCTGGCCAACAACGGCGTGCGGGTGATCGTCGCCGGGCTCGACATGGACTACACCGGGAAACCCTTCGGCCCGATGCCCCACCTGATGGCCACGGCGGAGTATGTCACCAAAGTCCACGCCATCTGCGTCCGCTGCGGCAACCTCGCCCACCATTCGCACCGCCTCACCAGCGACGAGAAGCTGGTCGTCTTAGGCGAAACGGACTCCTACGAAGCCATCTGCCGCCATTGTTTCAACAAGCTGACCGAAAAATCGTAACCCCGGCCCGGTCTGCGACCGCTCACGGGATACACAACTCTCAAATATCCTTTTTCGCGGACGGCGGAAACACCTTACGCAAAAAATTTCCTGAAAATCCGAAAAAATCCCCGACTTTTTTGGATTTTCATTTTATCTCACTATATTTGTCATACAAATAGGATTATTCAGCCTATTATTAAAAAAACTTATGAACGCCCATACCATGATCAAACTCTCCGGACTTATCCCTGCCGTATTCACACCGTTCGACAAGAACGGCGCAGTCAACCTCCCGCAAATCCGGCCCTATGCCGACAAACTCGTCACAGACGGTGCCGACGGCGTGTTCGTCTGCGGTTCGACGGGCGAATGCACCTCGATGACCGTCGCCGAGCGCAAAAGCGTCCTCGAAGCGTGGGTCAAGGCCGCCGCAGGCCGCATGCGCGTCATCGCACATGTAGGCGGCACCTGCCAGGCCGACTGCATCGAACTGGCGCGGCATGCCGCCGGACAGCGAGTCGACGCCGTCGGCGCCATCGCTCCGTTCTATTTCAAACCCGCTTCCGTCGAGGAGCTCGTGGATTTCTACAAGCCCATCGCCGCAGCCATCGCCCCGATCCCGTTCTACACCTATCACATGCCTTCGGTAACGGGCGTCAACCTGCCGATGAAGGAGTTCCTCGAAAAAGGCTCGCGTGAAATCCCTAACCTGAACGGCATCAAATTCACCTCGAACAACTTTATGGAGATGCTCGAATGCATCCGTCTCGAAGACGGGCGTTTCGATATCCTCAACGGTTTCGACGAAATGCTGCTCTGCGGCATGGCCGTGGGCGCCCGCGGAGGCGTGGGCAGCACCTATAATTATTCGCTGTCGACCTACCGGAACCTTTACGACGCATTTCTCGCAGGCGATATCGAACGCGCCCGCGTCTTCCAGCAGGAATCGGTGGACATCGTGCATGTCATCATCCGTCACGGCGGCGGTGTCCGCGGCGGCAAAGCCATCATGAATCATCTGGGAATAGACTGCGGCGACTGCCGGCTGCCCTTCGCGCCTTACACCGAGTCCGAGATGCACCGACTGGGCGAAGAACTCGACCGTATCGGCTTTGCGAAATAACGATACCCGCCAACCCCTTCTGACCCATGAGAAACCTGATATTGACTCTTTTCCTGCTCCTCGGCACGGCCGTTTCGACAGCCGGAACTCCCACGACACAACTGACAGAGACCGACGCCATCCGCTGGGACTCCTCGCTCAGCCTGCCGCAACTCGACGGGACGCCCAACATCGGAATAGCCGGCGTCTTTTCGGGGCGTATCGGCGGAAAACTGCTGATCGCAGGCGGCGCCAACTTCCCCGACCGCACCCCCGAGGCGAACGGAGAGAAACGATATCATCGGGATTTATATATCTATGACCCTTCCGGGAGCTGGCAAGTCATTCGCGACGCCCTGCCCGAACCCCGGGCCTACGGAATCTCGGTCACACTGCCCGAGGGCGTGCTCTGCATCGGCGGCTGCAACGCCTCGGACTGTACGGATCAGGTATTACTCCTGACACTCGACGGCAACCAGCCCCGCTTCACACCATGGCCTTCGCTCCCGCGCCCCTTGGCCAATGCCGCAGGGGCCCTGATCGGCCATCGCATCTATGTAGCCGGCGGTATCGAGCAAGTAGAGGAGGCCGCCGCCACCCGCAACTTCTTTATGCTCGATCTCCACGACCGCGGACGCGGGTGGCAGGAATTGCCGCCGTGGCCCGGACCGGACCGGGCGTTTGCGGTAGCGGCTTCGCAAAGCGACGGGTTCGACAACTGTTTCTACCTGTTCAGCGGCCGCGACTTCTCGGGCGATTCAGCTTGGACCGTTCATAAAGACGGCTACCGTTACAACCCGCGTCTCAAAAGTTGGAACCGGCTCGAAGGAGAATTTCCGGTCATGGCCGGAACAGCAGCGCCATTCGGCACCAACCACATTCTGCTGATCGGCGGCCGCAACGGAACCAATTCCGACGACCAGTTGCTGCGGCTTTATCACACGGTCACGGGAACCCTTACGGAAACTCCCGTTCCCGAAGGAATCATCCTTCCAGTCACGACGAACGTCCTTCCGGACGACGACGGCATCCTGATCACGAGCGGCGAGATACGCCCGGGCGTGCGCACCCCCGTTCTGCTGCGGGGAACGCTCCGAAGCACCATCCACCGCCTGACGGGGCTCGACATCGGCGTCATCACCCTCTATTTCCTTTCGCTGGCGCTCATCGGCTGGTATTTCTCGAAAAACCAGAAGACCTCCGACGACTATTTCAAGGGGGGGGGACGCATCCCGTGGTTCATCGTCGGGCTGAGCATCTTCGGAACGGCGCTCAGCGCCATTACTTTCATGGCTATTCCGGCCAAAGCCTATGCCACGGATTGGAGTTACCTGCTTTTCAACTCGGGCATCGTGCTGGCCGTACCAATCATCGTGTTACTGTTCATCCCCTTCTACCGCAGGCTCAATGTCACCACGGCCTATGAATACCTCGAAGCGCGGTTCAATCCCCTCGTGCGCATCCTGTGCAGCATCGCCTTCATCCTCTTCCAAATCGGACGCATGGGCGTCGTGCTGCTGCTGCCGTCGATCGCACTCAACGTCGTCACGGGTTTCGACATCTTCCTCTGCATCACCCTGATGGGCGTCCTGAGCCTCGCCTATACGCTCATGGGCGGTATCGAGGCCGTGGCGTGGACCGAAGCCCTGCAAGTCGTCGTGCTGCTGGGCGCCGCCGTCACGGTGCTGGTCATCGTGTGCCTGCAACTCCCCGAGGACCTCGGAACCATCGTCGCTTCGGCCGCCGAGGCCGGGAAGTTCGACCTCGGATCGACGGCTTTCGACCTGCGCCAGCCGACGGTGTGGACCGTGCTGATCGCAACCTTCTTTACCAATATAACCACCTACGGCACCGACCAGACCATCGTCCAGCGCTACCTGACCACCGCCACCGAACGCGAAGCCCGCAAAGGCGTCTACGTCAACGCCGCACTGACCATTCCGGCTACCATCCTCTTCTTTCTGGTGGGCACGGCGCTGTGGGCCTTCTACCGCCACTATCCGGCGGAGCTGAGCATGGCCGTCCGCGACAGCGACGCCATACTGCCGTGGTATATCAGCACCCAGCTTCCGTCAGGCGTACTGGGACTGATCATCGCCGGACTGTTCGCCGCCGCCATGTCGACGCTCAGCAGCAGCATGAACTCCGCCGCCACGGCTTTCGTCACGGACATTTACCGCAAGCTCAGCCCTGCCGCACACGACGGTCGCGCACTGCTGCACACGGCACGCCTCTCGACCCTCGTACTGGGGCTCGTCGGCGTAGGATTCGCATTGATAATGGCCTCATGGGAGATCAAATCGCTGTGGGACGAATTCTCGAAGATCCTCGGCATCCTGCTCGGCGGTCTGGGCGGATTGTTTCTGCTGGGCCTCACGACCCGGCGCGCCAATACGTTCGGCGCCCTGTGCGGCATCGCGGCCAGCGTCGTTGTACAGATACTCGTCGCCCGCAGCGGGTATGTCAACCTGCTGCTCTATTCCACGACCGGATTCCTTTCGTGTTTCATCGTCGGGTATCTGGCAAGCCTCTGCGTACCCCGCAGCAACCGCGACACCGATTGGCTGACCATCTACGGAAAACGGAAAACCGGTGCGTAATCCGAACTTAACCACTTCTTCACGACCTTGTCGTCGTGAAGAACATACTCTTCGGCTATATTTGTCTTATAAAACAAATAAATAATAACCAACCCTATATCATGAAACTTAAAATTTCCGCCAAATGAAAAACTCTACCACAAAGAGGCGTTTCGACTCCGGATATGGAGGATGGAGCGTCGCATCGAGATGCCTCCTCTGTCTGGCATTTTTGCTCGCCGGCATGAGCGTCTGGGCTCAGACGCACCGCCTGACGGGGCGGGTCACGGACGACAAGGGCCAAGCCGTCGTCGGGGCTTCGGTCATCGTCAAAGGCACGACCCAAGGCATCACCACGGACTCGAACGGCAATTTCGCACTCGACTTGGCGAACGGCGACGCCACGCTGGTCGTATCGTTCATCGGTTACCGGACGCAGGAGGTCGCCGTCCCCCGTTCGCAGAGCCGCATCGACATAGAGCTGGCGCCCGAATCGATCGCCGTGGACGAAGTCGTGGTGGTCGGCTACGGCGAACAGTCGCGCCGGTCGGTGACCTCCTCGATCGCCAAACTCGACGGTGAGGCGTTGCAAAACATTCCGATCTCGACCGTCGGCGAAGGCCTGAAAGGCAAGATCGCCGGTCTGAAAGTCACGCAGACCAACTTCTCGCCCGGCGGCGGCTTCTCCTACCAGATCCGCGGCGGTTCGTCGATCAACGGTTCGAACTCCCCGCTCGTGCTCGTCGACGGCGTCGAACGCGACTTCTCGGCCATCAACCCCAACGACATCGCCTCGATCGACGTGCTGAAAGACGCCGCTTCGTCGGCCATCTACGGTGCGAAGGCCTCGAACGGAATCATCCTCGTGACCACCAAACGCGGCGGTTACAACAAGGCTCCCCGCATCACGTTCGAAGCCAACTGGGCCTGGCAGGACACCGAGACCGAAATCGAGTTCCTGAACGCCCGCGAATATATCGAGGTCGTACGCACGGCGGTCGCCGAATACCTGAACATTCCCTCGCGTGCATCCGACGCCCTTAGCTACCTGAACGGAGCCCACTCGGCCGGTGTCGGCAACAAGCCCGACGGTATCTTCTCGACCCGTTATTACGATCCCGCAACGGATGTGCTGCCCGCCGGATACAGGACGATGCCCGACCCGGTCAACCCCTCGAAAACGATCATGTACCGCGACACCGACTGGCAGGACCTGCTCTACAACGGCGCATGGTGGCAAAACTACTACTTGGGAATCGACGGCGGCGGCGAACGGGTCCGCTACTCGGCCAGTCTGGGATACACCGATGACGAAGGCGTGGCCCTCTCGACGGGTTACGACCGCGTGAACTTCAAGAGCAACCTCGACGCCAAGATTACCAAGCGACTGACAGCCAGTTTCGGCGTGGATTTCGCCCGCACCAACACCGAAGCCTACGCCAACCAGCGCAACACCATCTCCCGCGCACTGGCCAATCCGCCGACGATGAACGCCTATTACGAGGACGGCTCGCCGGTCGAGGGCTACAACTCCTCGTCGCAAACCCCGCTCTTCTACAACAAATACTACGACCGGAGCAACCGGAAAAACTACCTGTCGCTCATCGGCGGTCTGAGATGGGAGATCATCGACGGCCTGACGGCCAACGTGCAGGGTTCGTTCTTCCGCACCGACTCGAAAACCAAGCAGTTCATCAAGGCCAACGTCTTCGACGCCACGCGGAAATCGTCGTGGGCCCAGACCATGACCGAACGCCAGAAGCTCGAAGCCTACGTCTCCTACAAGAAGACGTTCGCCGAAGACCACAACTTCTCGGTCATGGGCGGTTATTCCTACCAGAAACGCGACTACGAAACAGTCAGCATGGCCGGATCGGGCGGCACTTCGGACAAGGTCACCACCATCAACGGCTCTTCGGTCTTCGAGCCCGACGACATCTCCTCGTCGGAGCAGGCCGAGTGCCAGATCGGATTCTTCGGACGCCTCAACTACGATTACAAAGGCAAGTATCTGCTGACGGCCACCTTCCGCGAAGACGGATCGTCGAAATTCGCCAAAGACGACCGCTGGGGCTTCTTCCCGGGCATTTCGGGCGGCTGGGTGCTGACCGAAGAGCCTTGGCTCAACGACGTCCGGAAGCTGAATTTCCTCAAACTGCGCGCCAGCTACGGTTCGACCGGAAACAACGCCTCGGTGGGCATCTACGACGCCTACGGTTCCTACGGCGCCAGCTACATGTACAACGGGAACTCCGGCATCAAGCCCTCGGAGATGCCCAACGAAAGACTGCAATGGGAGACCTCGAACCAGCTCGACATCGGTATCGAAGCCGGCCTGTTCAAGAACCGCATCTACATAAGCGCCGATTTCTTCGACAAACGCACGCGCAACCTGCTCTACGAGCAGAAGCTGCCCAACACGACGGGCTTCTCGAAGTTCTGGACCAACCTCGGCAAAGTCCGCTTTTGGGGCTATGAACTGGAACTGACCACCCGCAACATCGTGAAGAAGAATTTCAACTGGGAGTCGAAACTCGTACTGAGCTACCAGCAGAACAAGGTGCTCAAACTGCCCGACAACGGGATCGACAAGAACCGCACGGGCGGCATCGCCTTGGGCGACGGCACCTTCTTCGGCGGCATCGCCGAAGGCGAACCCCTCAACCGCTTCTACGGCTATGTCGCCACGGGCATCATCGAGACCGAAGAGCAGGCCGCCAACGCCAATTACGACGCCCTGTCACGCCTGCCCCAGAAAGGGGCCAAACGTGTCGGCGACTACGAATGGGCCGACCGGAACGGCGACGGACAGATCACCACGGCCGACCAGTTCTGTCTGGGAGTCACCGTTCCGCCCTTCACCGGTGGTTTGCAGAACACGTTCCGGCTTAAAAACTGGACCCTGTCGCTCTACTTGGACTGGGCCACGGGGCACTCGATCTTCGACGAATCCTATTCGCGCTACTTCTACGGCACCTTCACCAACAACTACGCGCTGGCCAAGGATGTGCTGAAAGCGTGGAAAAAGCCCGGAGACAAAACCAAGTACGCCAAGTTTTACGCCAACGATTCGAATTGGGGCAACGACAACTACAACCGCCGCGCGACCAACACGTTCACCTACAAGGGCGACTACCTCTGCCTGCGCGAAATCACGCTGCAATACTCGCTGCCGTCGAAACTCTTCACGAAAGTCGGGCTGAAAGGCGTCACGCTGACCGTATCGGGCAACAACCTCTGCTATTTCACCGAGGTCAAAGGCATTTCACCCGAAATGGGATCGTCAACGACCTACGACGGCGACGTATTCTACAATTATCCCCCGATCCGCCGTTTCTCGTTCGGCGTACGTCTGATCTTTTAATCAACTTCAAGCAAGAACCGTCATGAAAAACAGACTCATACAACTCGTGCTGCTCGCCGCGGTCTCAGCGGGTTCCGCTTCGTGCCTAGGCGACATGGACATCATCCAGAAAAGCAAGATCACGACTTCGAACATGTGGCTCGACGAAGGCGACGCCACGGGAGCCCTCTACGGCATGTACCACCAGTTCCGCGCATCGTTCCAGACCGCCATGATCTACTGGGGCGACTACCGGGCCGGAACCTTCGCCAACGGAGCCGGCGGCTCGGGATCGGCCGACAAAATGTTCAACAACGCACTCGACAGCAGTGAAACCAAAGGCACCAACTGGGGATCGAGCTACACGACGATCAACAACGCCAACCTCATCCTGCGCCATGTGCCGGGTATCGCGTTCTCGGACGAAAACCGGAAGAATCTCATTCTGGCCAACGCCCACTTCGTGCGCGCCTACACCTATTACAACATCGTCCGCGTATGGGGCGACGCACCGCTGCTTCTGGAGGGTTTCGAGTCGAGCGACAGCGACCTGCAACCTTCGCGCAGCGACGCGGCGCTGATCTACGAACAGGTCGCCCGCGACATCGACGATGCACTCCGCCTGATGCCCGCATCGGCCGCCGACTGCACCATCGCCACCCGCAGCGCCGTCCAGATGCTCAAAGCCGACTACAATCTCTGGCTCTACCAGACCCGCGAAGGGGGTGACGACGCCCTCACGGCCGCCGACGAAGCTCTGGCCGAGGTGTTCAAGGATTCACGGCTCGACCTGATCGGCTCCTATGCCGACATCTTCGACATCACGAAAAAGAACAATGCCGAAATCATCCTCACACTCCACTTCGGGCAGGGCGAGTATGAAGGTGGCTATGCCAGCACCTACCTCATCCCGCAAACCCGCTTCCATTCGGCCAGCGAGCATATCGAAACGCATGTCAAACTGATGACCTCCGACGACCAGCGTTTCATCTTCTCGCCGAGCCTCGTGGAACTGCTCTACAAGGACGAACGCGACACCCGCACCCCGGTCAGCTACGGCGACTGGACTGATGAAGAGGAGGGTTACCGCTACACATGGGTCAACAAGTTCGCCGGCAAGTGGGCCGACAACAAGCGCTACTTCATCTCCGACCTGCCGCTCTACCGCTACGCCGAGGCACTGCTCTTCAAGGCCGAGATCGAGAACGAACGGGGCAACGTCCCGACGGCGCTCGAATACCTCAACCGCGTCGCCAAGCGGGCCTACGGCATCGACAACTATTATGCCTCCTCAGATTACCACAGTTTCAAGGAGTCGCTGATGACCGAGTATCTGAAAGAGTTCGCCGGCGAAGGCAAGAGCTGGTGGAACTACATCCGTCTGGGCTATGCCTTCACGAAGATCGAATCGCTCCGCGGCCGCCAGAACGAGACCAACATCCTGCTGTGGCCCATCACGACCGCCTGCATGAACGAAAATCCGAATATCCGTCAAACGGTAGGTTACAACTAAAAAACACGCCACGATGAAAACCAGAATACTGAACCTCCTGCTTCCCGTGCTGGCCCTGACGGCCGCCGCTTGCGGCGACTCCTTCGAATTCGGTACGCCGACCCACGATCTCAACGAAGGGACCGACCTTTCGGCCGGGACGACACAGGTGCTGTGGAAAAACAAGGGAGCCGTCTATCCCACCAAGCGCATCCATAACTTCCGCATCCCGGGACTGGTCCGGACCCCGCACAAACTGATCGCTTTCTGCGAGGCCCGCGAAGAGACCGGCTCGACCAACAAGGACGGCGGCGACATCGACTTGGTCTACCGGGTCTCGACCGACGACGGTCAGACATGGGGCCCCTCACAGGTATTGTTCGACGACGAGGACAACACCTGCGGAAACGCCTGCGCCGTCTGGAGTAGTACTCTGCTGTTGGCAGCGTACAGGAACGACCGAAGAGAAGTTTAAAAGCAATTATTTCACATTCGAAGAGGCACAAACATATGCCTGCCATGTGGTCTGCTTTTACTCCGACGACGAGGGTACAACCTGGTCGGGCCCGTTCAAGCACTTCACCGAGGGCCGCAATTCGAACCCCGACCGCTACCTGTGGACAGGCTTCTTCAAAGCGGGTCCCGGACACGCCATTCAGTTGAAAACCGGCGAACACAAGGGACGCATCCTCGTCGGCTGCGACCACAAATATCAGATTTACAATGGAGTACCGGTAACTTCAGATGACGAAAATTACTACGGTTCGCACGTCGCCTATTCCGACGACAACGGCGAGAGCTGGCACATGCTCGAACTCGACGAGGAGCTGCATTACGGCAACGAGTGTGTACCGGTCGAGCTGTCCGACGGCCGCATCTATCTCGACATGCGCAGCACAGGAGCCTACAAGAACCAGCGCGGCTGGAGCGTCAGCGGCGACGGCGGCATCACATGGAGCCGTTATACGCCGAACCCGCTGCGCACGGACCCGGGATGCCAAGGGTCGATCGTAAACTACAATACGAACGGCGTTCCTTCATCCGTCATCTTAGCCAGCAGCAACAACAGTACGGGACGCGACCATCTTTCGATTCGGGCCAGTCTGGACGACTGCGCCACATGGAAAACGGATGTTTACCAGATTACCGAAGGCAAGTCCGGCTATTCGGATCTGGTCGTCTTCGACGACGGCAGTGTCGGCGTACTCTATGAAAACGGGACATCGGTTTACCGCGAGCAGATCTCGTTCCGCAGGATTCCGGCAGCCACGATCGCAAAATATATCAACGAATAAACCCTCCGAGTCATGAAAAAACGAACCATAAGCCTCCTCTGCGGGCTCCTCGCCATAGCCTGTTCACCCGACCTGCACGACGAGAACAGCGTATTGGAGAACAACCGGCAACAGGCCGAGATGAGCGTCGAGGTGCAGGTCAGCGGTACGATGATCTCGACCCGCTCGACCGCTTCGGCCGAAGAACGGGCCGTCACGAGCTACGACATCTATGTTTTCGACGTCACGACCGATGCCCTGCAATACTACAAGCAGGGAATCGTCCCCGCGGAACCGGAGAAGATCGCCGGAACGCACAACTACCGCATCGGCAGCGAACAGATCGTGCTTCCGACCTCGGGACAGAAGCACGTCTTCGTGCTGGGCAACGCAGGCAGCAGCGTCACGCTCCCGACGCTCGTCACGCTCGACGAAGCGACCGAGAGCGCCCCGGCCACGGCGCTCAACGATTTCCGCAACGGCGTCGTCGTGACCCCGGCCGGCCCCAAAGCCCCGGCAGCCCCCTTCGTCATGGCCGGCACGACCTTCATCGCCAGTGCCGCCAACGCCCGAGTGCCGGTATGTCTGGCCCGCACCGTCGCCAAAATTTCGTTGCGCAACACGCTTCCCGGCGAGATCGTCCTCTCGGATGTCTCCGTTTCGGGAGCCTCGGCGAGCGTCTATCCTTTCGTAAAGACCATTTCGGTCGATCTGCCGACCGCCGACTACGCCGCAGCAGCCGATCCCGCCTCCGGCGAAGAGGCCGGGGCCTTCTACCTGCTGCCGGCGACAGCCAACCAAACGGCCGTCACGGTGAAAGGCACCCTTTCGGGCAGCGATTTCGTCTGCAAGACCACGCTCGCCAGCACCCTCTACGCCGACTACGACTACAAACTGACGCTCCGCAACCGGGGCGGGGAGGTGACGGCCGTGCTGTCGCCCGACTTCAGCGGCGCGGCCGAGGTGGACGCCATCCAGATCACGGGCGAATGGCTTTCAGACAAGAACACCGTGACGCTGCCTTTCACGCCCGAACCGAACTACGGCTTCACGATCGGCTACATCCTCAACGTCGACGGCTCGGCCGAGATCGGGACCATATCGGAAGACTGGTACGACGCCGTCATCGTCAAGGAGGGCACCATCCGTATCCGCACGCTGAAAGAGAACCCCGGCGAAGACCGGACGGCCTCGTTCGCCGTCAATGCCGGCGGTGCGACCTGCAATGTCAAGGTCGTCCAGCAGGGTCTCGCAGGCATCAAGACAATCAAGTTCGGCGATCTGGAATGGATGGACCGTTCGATCGGCGCCACGCTCAGAGCCTCGCAGGCCTTTGCCAACGACGTGCGCAGTTTCGGCTATCTCTACCAGTGGGGCCGCACGATGCCCTTCCCCGCAACCGGCGACGTGGAGACCGTATCGGCGCAGATGACCCCCGCGGAGGCTCTCGCCAGCCCGGCATTCATCGCCTACACGGGCGAAACGCAGGACTGGAACTCACAGGGCGTCGAAGGCTCCTTCGACCAATACTGGGAATCGGTCACAACGAATCCCTGCCCCGCCGGATGGCGGCTGCCGACCTACGAGGAACTCGCGGACGTCATGCCCCATCGCAACAATGCTTTTCTGTTCGCCAACGGCAAACAAGACAAAAACGAAGATCTTCCGAACGGAGTGAAGCTCCCCTATGTAGGTTTCGGTTCGGGAGCCATCACGAAAGCTACGGAGACCATGTTCCACTCCGGCATCAAACGCAAAGGCACGGCCGACGCCTGGTATGTCCGTTATCTGTGGATCAACAAAGGCGGCACACTGACCAAGACACCGCCGCCCTACATCCTGCACGAAGGAGATACGCAGAATTATATGACCGGGGGCGAAAATATCCTGCGCATCGACCGGCTCAAAGCCGACGCTTCGGCCGACTTTCCCAAGGCGGCGGACGCCCGGGGTTTCTGGACGGAGCATGAAACCGACCCCGGCGTGGAGACGCTGATCTTCCCCTGCGGCGGACGCCGCGACGCCACGGGAGCCGTCGTGGAATCGAACAACGCCGCGTTCTACTGGTCGCGCTCGATGTTCACGGGAACAGGCAACGAGTTCTCGAAAACCGCTACGACCTATGCTTCGGGGATGCTCTATTTCCGTCCCGCCGGCCGCTTCTTCTTCATGTACGCCCCGGCTATCGGCACTGTTCAGGCCCAAGCCAACACGGAGTTGCTCGGCTACCGCAACCAAGCGATGCAGATTCGCTGCGTGAAAGAAAAATAAAACACCCGGACCGACCGGAGGGAGACGCTTCAAGGTGTCTCTCTCCGGCCTGCTCCGTTCACCGAAACGAAAATGAAAAAACTGATCCTTTTAACCGCACTTTGCGCCGTCTGGTGCGCGCAGGCGCAAAAGCCCAATATCGTGGGCCGGGTCACCTGCCAAGGGAAACCCGTCGCCGGAGTCGTCGTCTCGGACGGCGAACTGGTCGTCCGGACCGATTCCGACGGACATTATGAAATGTCCTCCTCGAAACCCTGCGGATATGTGTTCATGTCCATCCCCGGAGGTTACGAAACGGCCGCCGACGGCCTGATCCCGCGTTTTTTCGGTTACACGACCCATTGCGACCTCGACGTGATCGATTTCCAGCTCGAAAAACGACGTAACGACAACTTCACGCTCTTCGTCTCGACCGACACCCATCTCCGGGGCGACCCCGAGGAGCTCGACCTGCCGCAGTTCCGCAAATGGTACCTGCCCGACATTTCGCGCGAAATCGAGCGCACTAAAGGTCCGGTCTATTCGCTCCATCTGGGCGACATGACCACCGACATCATGTGGCACAGGAACGACTTCGCGCTGCGCAAGTACCTCGACGTGATGAAAACCTACCCCTCGCCCGTCTTCCACATCCCGGGCAACCACGACAACGAGCGGTTCGTCGATCCGGCGGTCCCCGACGCGCTGTGGGACAGCATCGCACAGCGCCCTTACCGCCAGATCATCGGTCCGAACTACTACTCGTTCAACCTCGGACAAGTGCATTTCGTCATGCTCGACAACACCATCGTCCGCAAGGGAGCGCTCAAAAACGGCAGGCGTCCCTCCCGCAACGACTACCAGCTCGACGAACGCCAGCTCCGCTGGCTGGGCCGCGATCTGGAAACCGTCGGCAGCGACACTCCGCTCGTCGTCTGCATGCATGTACCCGTCGCCGACTGGACGGGCATCGGCAGCGACGGCACCCCCGAATTCTCGGCCAGAGAGAACCAGCGGGCCATGCACGACCAGCTCATGCCGCTGCTGGCGCGGTTCGACGACGTGCGGCTGCTGACGGGGCACAACCACCGGTTCATCAACATCCCGCTGACCGACCGCATTTTCCAGCACACACTCGTCTCGGCCTCGGCCGTGTCGTGGAAGATCAACGGCCCCGAAAGCCGGCTGGTGAGCGAAGACGGTTCTCCCGGCGGCTATCTGATCCTGCGTTACCGAGGCGGCCGCGCCGACTGGCAGTTCAAACCCAACGGCTACCGGGCCGACCGCAACCAGTTCCGCGTCTACGACCTGAACCAAGTCCCCGAGGAGTTCGGCGGCCAACCGGGCAGCAACCGCTGCCTGATCAACGTCTACAACTGGGACGAACGATGGACGGTGCGCGTGCGCGAGAACGGACGCGACCTGAAAGTCGAGCAGGTGTGGGCCAAAGACCCGCTCTATATCCTGATCCGCCGCGACGCGCTTCCCACGCGCCCCACGGCCTTCCGCGCCGTGGCCAATCCGCACATGTTCTCGGTCGAAGCCTCGGCCCCGGACACACCGCTCGAAGTGACCGTCACGGACCGCTTCGGCCGCAAATACCGCCAAACGGTCCGACGCCCCAAGCGATTCGACTGGCAGACGGAATGACCGGCCGGACCGATCCGGATTCGATTTGTCCGAATAATTTGACATGACAACAAAAATAATTCGTATCTTTACGGAAAATTACCGCAGATGGAGGTACTGAAACTGGACAACCGCAATACTACGCTCGTCGACAGCGTCGAAGAGAGTTTGATTCGCTTCTTCAAGGAGAAGGGCCTGCGCCCGGGCAGCAGCATCCCCAACGAGATCGAGCTGGCCGCATCGCTGGGTGTCGGGCGTCCGGTTCTGCGCGAAGCGCTGAGCCGTTTCAAGATGACCGGCATGATCGTTTCACGCACCAAGAAAGGGATGGTTCTGGGCGAACCCTCGCTGCTCGGCGGCATGAAGCGCTGCATCAATCCGCTGTTGATGAACGAATCGACGCTGCGGGACATTCTGGAGTTCCGCATCGCGCTCGAAATCGGCATCAGCAACAACATCTTCAGCAACCTCACCCCGCAGGACATCGAAGAACTGGAACAGATCGTCGAAATGAGCCAAGTGATCGGCAACAACAAATACGCGCCCATCAGCGAGCATCGTTTCCATACGAAGCTCTATGAAATCACGGGCAACCGCATCATCTCGGAGTTTCAGGACATCATCTACCCGGTGCTGGATTTCGTCAAGGAGAAGTACCGTGATTTCTTCGAACCCATCGAGCAGGAACTTATCCAGAACAGCGAGCTGGTCACCCACCACCATCTGTTAGAATACATCAAACGCGGCGACCTCGAAGGTTACAAACATGCCATCGTCGAGCATTTCAAGCTCTACACGATCTACCTCGAACGCCACAAACGGTAAAACCCGTCCACATACCGATTACCATGAAACAGACTTTGCGAAGCCTTGTCGGGGGAGTCATGCTCCTCGGCATGATGCCGGCCGCCGAAGCGGCAGCCGCATCCACCGCCGCCGGAGAGTCCGGCGGGTCCGTCCGCAACTCCGCATCCGCCGCTCCCGTCGTCAGCGAAGCGGTCACGGTCTATGCCGAAGGCGAGAAAGGCTATGCGGGATTCCGGATTCCGGTCGTCATCCGCACGAACGACGGCGCACTGATCGCCTTCGCCGAAGCGCGCAGGAACGACAAACGCGACAGCGGCGACATCGACCTCGTGATGCGCCGTTCGGAGGACGACGGACACACATGGGGCCCGATCACGACGGTCTGGGACGACGACGGCAACACCTGCGGCAATCCGGCTCCCGCGGTTCTCGACGGCGGACGGATCGTCATGCTTGCGACGTGGAACCGCGGCTGCGACCGCGAGCGGCAGATCGAACAGCGCACGAGCGTCGATACGCGGCGTGTTTTCGTGCTCCGCTCCGAAGACCATGGCAGAACATGGAGCCGTCCCGAAGAGATCACCTCCGGAGTCAAGGACCCCGACTGGACTTGGTACGCCACCGGTCCATGTCACGCCATCGTCAAACGCCGCGCTCCCCACAAAGGACGTATCGTCGTACCGGCCAACCACAAACGGCTGGAAAACGGCGGCCATGTCGAATCCTATTCGCAACTGCTCTATTCCGACGACGAGGGCCTCACATGGCAGTCAGGGGCTGTTTCGCAGCGTGGTGGGAACGAAAGCACAGTCGCCGAACTCGCAGACGGCTCGCTGCTGCTGAACATGCGGCATTACGAACGCGGCGACAGCCTCCGACTTTACGCCGTGAGCCGCGACGGCGGGACAAGCTGGAACATCCAAGGCGAACATTCCGAATTGGTCGAACCCCGCTGTCAGGGAAGTCTGCTTAACCTTACGCACGGCGGCCGTCCCACCCGGAGACTGCTCTTCTGCAACCCCCACGACCCGCGCCGGCGCCGCAACCTTTCGCTGTGCGAGAGCCGCGACAACGGCCGGACATGGCGGCATTTGACAACCGTCTGCCCCGGGCCGTCGGCCTATTCCGATCTGGTTCGGCTTGACCGCAACCGCGTAGGCGTGCTCTATGAAAACGGCGACGCCGACGACCTCTACCGCCGCATCTCATTCACCGTCGTTACGCTCCGCCCATGAATCCCCGCACGCTCCTCCTCCCGGCTGCGCTGACCGCCGCCGGAACAACATTGGCCCAACCCGCGCAGACGCCGCCCAACATCGTCATCATCCTTGCCGACGACCTCGGTTTTTCCGATCCGGGATGCTTCGGAGGCGAAATCGAAACACCCGTACTGAACCGGCTGGCGGCTGAAGGCCTGCGGCTCACGCAGCTCTACAATTCGGGGCGAAGCTGCCCCTCGCGGGCCTGCCTCCTGACCGGACTCTACCCCCATCGGGTAGGTATCGGCGAAATGGTGCGCGACCACCGGGAAGCATGGCCCGAAGGCTACCGGGGCTATCGCCAAGACAACAACCTCACCATCGCCGAGGCACTCCGCTCGGCCGGCTATCATACCGCCATGGCAGGCAAATGGCACATGGGAAAGACACATACCCCTGTCGACTGCGGCTTCGACGATTTTTACGGATTCCTCAACGGCGCCATGACCTACTGGAATCCCGAACGTTACGTCCGGCTGCCCGAAACGGCGCCCCGGCGGGAATATGCCCGGGGCGAATTTTACGCCACGGACGTCATCACCGACTACGCCATCGACTTCGCGGCCCGGGCGCGCGAACTGCACAAACCGCTCTTCCTGCATGTGTCGTACAACGCCCCGCATTTCCCGCTGCAGGCGCCCCGCGAACGTATCGATCATTACATGGAAATCTACCTGAAAGGCTGGGATGCGATCCGGGAGGAGCGCGAAACGCGTTTGCGCCGTCTGGGACTGCTGTCCGACGAGGAGCAGGCCGCCGAACGGGGCGTAGTGCCGGCAAGTCAGTTCATCGACCGCACACGGCCGATCCCGGCATGGGTAGAACTCCCGGAAGAACAGCAGCACGATTTGGCGCGCCGCATGGCCATCTATGCGGCCATGGTCGACATCATGGACCGCAATATCGGACGCCTCGTCGAAGCGCTGCGCGACAACGGGCAGTTGGAAAACACGCTCCTGCTCTTTCTCTCGGACAACGGAGCCTGTGCCGAATGGCACGAATTCGGTTTCGACAAACAGACCGGAGTCGAATACCATACCCATACCGGAGAAGAACTCGACCAAATGGGTTTGCCCGGAACCTATCATCA